>Ga0308163_10000260_pt1 | contig 130923 bp, 111 predicted proteins | sample PhyTR1_FD_201037 | JGI IMG/M metagenome (GOLD analysis project Ga0308163, IMG submission 201037) | Phyllosphere microbial communities from UC Gill Tract Community Farm, Albany, California, United States - DLSLT.R1 | ecosystem: Host-associated > Plants > Phyllosphere > Unclassified | place...
AGCCCAGCGGGCCCTTCGGCAGCATGCCTTTGACGGCTTTTTCCAGGGCACGGCCCGGGAAGCGCTGTTGCATTTTCAGGAAGTTGGTTTCGTAGATACCGCCCGGGTAGCCCGAGTGACGGTAGTAGGTCTTCTGGGTGGCTTTGGTGCCGGTCACGCGCAGCTTGCCTGCGTTGACGACGACGATGAAGTCACCGGTATCGACGTGCGGAGTGAATTCCGGTTTGTGTTTGCCGCGCAGTCGGAGTGCCACTTCGCTGGCAACACGTCCGAGGACCAAGTCCGTCGCGTCAATCACGAACCAGTCGCGCTGGACTTCATGGCCCTTAGCGGAAAAAGTTTTCATGTTGACTTCCTAAATAAATATAAATTGCTCGAATGGTGGTTCCGCTCGTTGATTAGCAGCGGACTCTGCCTTATTGTCTTTTCCAGAGCAAATGGAAAGCCTGCGATCATAGCCGATTTCCGACACACGCGTCAAGCCAGCCTTACGTCCCTGCGCCGGCGTAAATTGCCTGTTGCAAAGAAGAGCATCATCTAGACTTTATCTAATGCATATATGCAACTTTTGGTTGACCATAAAAACAATAGCAAATTAGTATGACCTTATCCAACCAGGAGGTGTCTTGAAATCCAGCCTGATCCTCGGCGCGCTGCTGCTGGCGGCCGCCCTTCCCGCGGCACAGGCGCAGCAGCCGGCCAAGGCCCAGCCGCGCAGCTGCCACCTGCCCGGCGTCGAAGACGCCCTGCGCTGCCTGAAGCTGCCGGTCCCGCTCGATCCCGCCAAACCCGGCCAGACCATCCAGTTGCACGTGACGATCGCCCCGGCGCTGCGCGAAGGCGCGCGTCCCGATCCGCTGTTCGTGCTGGCCGGCGGCCCCGGCGAAGCCGGCAGCGACGTGCTGCCGATCCTGAATACCGCGCTGCGCCGGGTGCGCTCGACGCGCGACATCGTGTTCATCGACCAGCGCGGCACCGGTTTGTCGGGCAAGCTCGAATGCGAGTCCGGCATGAGCGAAGACAACAGCCTGAGCGACGATGAAGTCGACGCCGCGCTGCGCCGCTGCATCGCCGCCAGCAAGGCGCCGTTCGCCGCCTACACCACCGCCAACGCCGCGCACGACATCGACCAGGTGCGGCGCGCGCTCGGCTACGGCAAGATCAACCTGTGGGGCGGCTCCTACGGCACGCGCCTCGGGCAGGCCTATGCGCGCGCCTATCCGGGCAACGTGCGCTCCCTGATCCTGGATGCGGTCGCCGCGCCCGACCAGGTGATCCCGGCGGGCGGACGCGACAGCCAGGCCGCGCTCGACAAACTGTTCGGCCAATGCGACGCCGATCCAGCCTGCCGCAAGGCCTATCCCGGCCTGCGCGCCGAATTCGACGGCCTGGTCGCCAAGCTCGGCAAGGGCATGAACATCTCGCTGGCCGATCCGCGCACGGCAAAGCAGATCGACGTGAGCATGACCAGCGCGCGCCTGCTCGGCACCGTGCACGGCATGCTGTACGCGCCCGCCGACGCGCGCCGCCTGCCCTTCCTGGTGCACAGCGCGGCCCAGGGCCGCTGGCAGCCCTTCGTGGCGCGCCGCAACGTGGCCGCCGACTACAACGCCGAGGGCTCGCCCGCCACCCTGCTGCACCTGGCGGTGATCTGCGCCGAGGACATGCCGCGCCTGAGCCCGGCGCTCGCGGCCAGCGACAGCGCGCCGCTGACGCGCGCCATCACCGAGCGCCTGCCCGGCCTGTGCCGCGCCATGAACGTGCCGACCGTGCCGTGGACCGAACCGGCCCGGATCGATGCCCCGGCGCTGCTGCTGTCCGGCGCGCTCGACCCGGTGACGCCGCCGCACCGCGCCGCCAGCGCGGCGAAATACATGTCGCATGCGCAGCTCCTGACCGCGCCCAACGTCGGCCACGGCGTCTCGCAGCTGGGCTGCGCGCCGCGCCTGCTGCGCGCCTTCCTCGACCGTCCCGACCAGAAAGTCGACGGCAGCTGCCTGAACGAGATCCCGGCCCCCACCTTCCAGCTCGGCAGCGCCGGGCCGCAACCCTGACCGAGCACCGACACACCATGATCGAAGCACACGAAGTCCGCAAACAATTCGGCCCGGTCCAGGCGCTCGGCGGGGTCGGTTTCACCGCCCGCGACGGCCAGATCACCGCCCTGCTCGGCCCCAACGGCGCCGGCAAGACCACCCTGCTGCGCACCCTGGTCGGCATGCTGAAACGCGACCACGGCACCATCTTGGTCGACGGCGTCGACCCGGAAAAGGATCCGTTCAAAGTGCGCAGCAACATCGGCTTCCTGACCGACCAGTTCGGCCTGTACGAGCGCCTGTCGACGCGCGAATACCTCACCTATTTCGGCGAGCTGAACGGCATGAAGAAGGCCGACCTGGACCGGCGCATCGACGAGGTGTCGGAGATGCTGGCGATGGACGACATCCTGGAGCGCCGCAGCAAGGGCTTCAGCCAGGGCCAGCGCATCAAGGTGGCGCTGGCGCGCGCGCTGCTGCACCGCCCGCGCCACCTGCTGCTGGACGAACCCACGCGCGGCCTCGACGTGATGAGCACGCGCGCCGTGCGCCAGGCCCTGATCAGCCTGCGCGCCGAGGGCTGCTGCGTGGTGATGGCGACCCACGTGATGCAGGAAGTCAGCCACCTGTGCGACGACGTGATCGTGATCGCCAAGGGCCACACGGTGGCCCAGGGTTCGCCCCAGCAGCTGTGCCAGCGCACCGGCATCGCCAACCTGGAAGACGCCTTCGTCAGCCTGGTCGGCACCGATGAAGGGATCGCCGCATGAAGCCCAAGCTCCTGATCGTCTTCCTCAAGGAATTCCGCGAGACCCTGCGTGACAAGCGCGCCCTCAGCCTGCTGGCCATGTTCACCGTGATGTACCCGATCATGTTCGGCTACATCCTGAACCAGCAGATCGAACGCGCCACCCGCGCCGAGCGCGAAGGCATCGAGCTGGCCGTGATCGGCGGCGCCCAGGCCCCGACCCTGATGTCGCAGCTGAAGCAGAAGAACATCACGGTGCGCGACATCCCCGAGGCCGGCGAAGAAGCGATCGGCGACATGCTGCGCGCCAAGAAGGTGGTGGCGGTGCTGCGCCTGCCGCCGAAATTCGCCGACAACTACCAGGCCATGCGCCCGGCGCGCATCGAACTGTGGTTCGACTCGGCCACCGAGCAGGACCGGCGCCGGCGCGACGTCGAGGAGGTGCTGCGGGCCTACAACGCCAACATCGCCAGCGCGCGCCTGCTGGCGCACGGGGTGTCGCCGGTGACGCTGGGACCGATCGACCTGCAGCGCTACGACACCGGCACCAATGCCGCGCGCTCGGCCGGCTTCATCGGCAGCCTGCTCGGCTTCCTGTTCTTCCCGGCCTTCATCTGCGGCATGGCGGCCGCGGTCGACAGCACCGCCGGCGAACGCGAACGCCGTTCGCTGGAGGTGCTGATGGCGCAGCCGGTGCGCACCTGGGAGCTGATCGGCGGCAAATGGCTGGCCGCCGGCTCGCTGGCCATCATCGGCATCACGCTGGAACTGATCCTGGCCCACATCGGCCTGTCCTGGCTGCCGCTGGAGGAAATTGGCATGACCTGGCGCATGGGCTGGGGCGACCTGGCCATGCTGTGCCTGGCTTCGGTCTCGCTGTCTCTGTTCGCGGCCGGCGCCCAGATCGCGGTGGCGATGAATGCCAAGTCCTTCAAGGAAGCGCAGAGCGTGCTGTCGTTCGTGGTGATCGTGCCGATGCTGCCCGGCCTGATCGTCTCCATGCTCGACCTCAAGACCGCGACCTGGATGTATGCGGTGCCGATGCTGTCGAACCAGACGCTGATGCGCGAGATCGCCAAGGGCAGCGACCTCGGCCTGCTGCCCTATGCGCTGACCTTCGCCTGCTCGGCGCTGGCGGCGCTGGCGCTGGTTGCCTTTGCCGGCTGGCGCATGAAGAGCGAGCGCTACGTGCTGGCGGTGTGAAAACGGCGTCCGTGAGTCAGCTTACGATAAGCGGCTTACAATAAGCGCCATTTCATACCTCAGCGGAGAACCTACATGGAAGTCAAAGTCAGCTGGAACGGCCCGTCCGGAATGAGTTTCCGGGCCGAGACTGGCTCGGGTCACCTGGTCAGCATGGATGGCGCGCCGGAGGGCGGCGGCCACAACCTGGCGCCGCGTCCGATGGAAATGGTGCTGCTCGGTACCGGCGGCTGCACCGCCTACGACGTGGTCCTGATCCTGAAGCGCGGCCGCGAGGACGTGCGCGGCTGCGACGTGACCCTGAAGGCCGAACGCGCGGACGTGGATCCGAAGGTGTTCACCAAGATCCACTTCCATTTCACGGTTACCGGACGCAACCTGAAGCAGGCGGCGGTGGAACGGGCGGTGAACCTGTCGCACGACAAGTACTGCTCGGCCTCGATCATGCTGGCCAAGACGGCCGAGATCACGCATTCCTTCGAGATCGTGGAAGGTTGACCCTCCGAATCGCTGACGTCGGAAACGCGTAGGGTGGGCACCCCGTGCCCACGCGAACGTTGGCGAAATGCCAGCTTCCGCGTGGGCTCAGGGAGCCCACCCTACGTTATTCCACGGTCAATCTCAGGTCGGCAGACTCAAATGTAATACGCGGTGGTGGTCATCACCTTGGCCATCGCCCGCATCGCCATTTTGACCGGCAGCGGCATCTCGGCCGCGCCCATCGCCTGCGCCTTGCTGCCGTGCTCGATCTCGTCGTCGCGCATCTGGGTGACGATGGCGCGCGACTTGGCGTCCTGCGGCGGCAGTTCCTCGAGGTGGCTGTTCAGGTGCGCCTCGACCTGGCGCTCGGTCTCGACCACGAAGCCGAGGCTGACCGCGTCGCCCATGCGCGCCGCCACCGAGCCGAGCGCGTAGGCGCCGGCATACCACAGCGGATTCAGCAGGCTGGGCTGGGAGCCCAGTTCGGACAGGCGTTCGGCGGTCCAGGCCAGGTGGTCTTCTTCTTCGCGGCCCGAGTGCGCCATCTGGGTGCGCATCGCCGGGGTCGAGGCGTGCTTGCCCTGGGCGTCGTAGAGCGCCTGGGCACACACTTCGCCGACATGGTTGACGCGCATCAGGCCGGCGCTGTGGCGCGCTTCCTGGTTGTTGAGCTCGCAGTCGCTGGCCAGCGTGCCGGGATTCGGACGCGACGCCTTGGCCACGCCGCCGACCACGCGCAGCGCCTTGTCGAAACCGACGATCAGGTGATCGAGAGGATTGATGGCTCGTTGAGGATTATCCATAGCTTGCAATAAGAATACGCCTGAAAACGCCATTATATGCCGTCCGGCTCGCCCTCCTCGCCGCGCTGGGATTTCTGCTGTTGCAGCCAGTCGTGGACCGGCCCTTTCACTTCCAGCTTGGAGATGCCCTTGGCCACGCCCAGGTTCAGTTCGAGCAGGAAGGGGATCGAATCCGGCGGCACCTCCGGGCAGGTGTCGGCGAACAGCACCATGAAGCGCGCCGACTGCAGGGTCGGCAGCACCTGTTCGCCGCTCATGAACTGCAGCACGCTGGTGATCGTGTGCCCGCCGCCGAGGCTGCGGTAGATGAAGCGGTTCCAGGCCTTGTCCACCGCCGGGAAGTCGATCGACGCCTCCGTCATCACCCCGGCCAGGTAGTACAGGCCGGCAGTGACGCGGAACCAGTCGGTCGCTTCGAGCCGGGTGCGCCCCTGGCGCGTCATGGCCAGGATCTGTTCCTCGGGAATAGGGATGTCCATGGCGACCATTATGCACATCCGTGTGATATCAGTGCAAATGTTGACAAAGTAGACATCCCCTATTGTCCAGCGTATGCTCAGGCGTTGGACCCGCGCACCCTGCCCCCGTATTTCTGCACTCCAGACGAGTGAAAGCGCCGTGCGTCGCATCGGCACGCCGCCCGGCGTTCCTTTTTAATACAATGCAACAATCGTGAACATGCACACATTCTCACGATTTCGATCGACGCACCGGGAGTCTTCATGGAATTAAGCATCCGCAATCTGTCCAAGACCTACGCCAATGGCGTGGTGGCCCTGGACGGGGTGTCGCTGAGCATCCCCCCCGGGATGTTCGGACTGCTGGGGCCGAATGGCGCCGGCAAGTCGACGCTGATGCGGATCCTGGCCACGCTGCAGGAATGCGACAGCGGCTCGGTGTTCCTGGACGATATCGACCTGCTCGACGAAAAGGACGCCGTGCGCCGCCTGCTCGGCTACCTGCCGCAGGATTTCGGCGTGTACCCGAAAGTGACCGCGTATGAACTGCTGGACCATTTCGCGCAGCTGAAAGGCCTGTCGAACCGCAGCCGGCGGCGCGAGGTGGTCGACGGCCTGCTGCAGCAGACCAACCTGTTCGAGGTGCGCAACCAGAAGCTCGGCACCTTCTCGGGCGGCATGCGCCAGCGCTTCGGCATCGCCCAGGCGCTGCTGGGCGACCCGCAGCTGATCATCGTCGACGAGCCGACCGCCGGCCTCGACCCGCAGGAGCGGGTGCGCTTCCACAACCTGCTGTCCGACATCGGCGACGACAAGACCGTGATCCTGTCGACCCACATCGTGTCCGACGTGGCCGACCTGTGCGCCAACATGGCGATCATCAACAAGGGCCACGTGCTGCTGTGCGGCGAGCCGGCGCGCCTGATCGAAGGCATCGAGGGCCGCATCTGGGCGCGCTTCGTCACCAAGCAGGACCTGCCGGCCTTCCAGAAGCGCCATACGGTGATCTCGACCCGCCTGCTGACCGGCCGCCCGCTGGTCCATGTGTACGCCGAACGCTACCCGGGCGACGACTTCGAGCCGATCCACCCGTCCCTCGAGGACGTCTATTTCGCCACCATCGCCGGCCGCCACAACGCCCTGCCGGGGAACTGCTGACGCCATGCGCGCCCTGCTCGTCATCGCCGCCTTCGAAGCGCGCCAGCGCCTCAAGCTGCTGTCCACCTGGGTCTACTTCTTCGCCTTCATGGCGCTGGCCATGCTGTGGATGGCCGCCGCCGGCGGCGCCTTCCGCGACGCCAGCATCTCCTTCGGCGGCCGCGTGCTGATCAACGCGCCGCGCCAGATCGCGCTCAGCGCCGCCGTCCTCGGCTGCCTGGGCGTGGTGGTGGCGGCCGCCGTCATGGGACGCTCGGTGCAGCAGGACTACGAATACGAGATGCACCACTTCTTCTTCAGCGCGCCGATCCCCAAGCACGCCTACGTGTTCGGGCGCTTCCTGGGCGCGCTGGCGACGCTGGCGGTGATCTTCGCCGCCATCCTGGCCGGCACCCTGCTGGGCAGCCTGCTGCCCGGTATCGACGCGGCCCGTGTCGGCCCCTATTCCGCGGCCGGCTACCTGCGGCCCTACCTGTTCACGCTGCTGCCCAACCTGTTCATCTTCGGCGCCATCTTCTTCATGCTGGCGGCGCTGACGCGGCGCATGCTGCCGGTGTACGTGGCCAGCGTGGTGATGATGATCGGCTACATCGTCGCGCCTTCGCTGGCGCGCGACCTCGACTACAAGACCCTGGCCGCGCTGATCGACCCGTTCGGCACCACCGCCCTGATCCGCCTCACCGAATACTGGAGCGTGGCCGAGCGCAACACCAGCCAGATCCCGCTGGAAGGCGTGTACCTGGTCAACCGCCTGGTGTGGTCGGCGTTCGCGCTGGTCGTGCTGCTGCTCGGCTACTGGCGCTTTTCCTTCGTCGCCTCGCCCGCCGGGCGGCGCCAGGCGCGCCTCGACGGCGAAGGCGCGGCGCCGGCGCAGGCGCCCGCCGCCACCGCCGAGGCGCCCGATTTCGCCGGCCGCAGCCTGGCCGTGCTGCTGGCCCGCAGCAGCTGGCTGAATTTCCGCGAGGCGGTCAAGAACGTGTATTTCGCCGTGATCGCGCTGGCCGGCGTGCTGGTGCTGGTGATCAGTTCCCTGGACCTGGGCGCCATCTACGGCACCCGGACCTATCCGGTCACCTACATGATGCTGGAACTGATCCGCGAGATCTTCGCGCTGTTCGTGCTGATCGTCACCACGCTGTACGCGGGCGAGATGGTGTGGCGCGAGCGCGAGGCGCGCATGGGCCAGATGATGGATGCGCTGCCGGTGCCGAGCTGGCTGCCGCTGCTGGCCAAGACCATCGCCCTGGTCGGCCTGCAGGCGCTGCTGCTGTGCATCGCCATGCTGTGCGGGATGGCGATCCAGCTGTTCCACGGCTACCTGACGCTGGAGCCGGGCCTGTACCTGGGCACCCTGTTCGGCATGCTGCTGCCGCAGTACGCGCTGCTGGCGGTGCTGGCGATCGCGGCCCAGGCCATCATCAACCAGCGCTACCTCGCCTACTTCGCACTGGTGCTGTACTACGTCGCCAGCGTCACCCTGTCCGGTTTCGGACTGGGCCACCCGATGCTGCTGTACGGGACCTTCCCCGACATCACCTATTCGGCGATGAACGGCTGGGGCCATTTCCTGCCGCTGCGGCGCGCGCTGCTGGCGTACTGGGGCGGCGCCGCCGTGATGCTGCTCACGCTGGCGCTGGTGCTGTGGCCGCGCGGCGTCAGCGACAGCCTCCGGGAACGCCTGCGCCTGGGCCGCCAGCGCTTGACCATCCCCGTGCTGGCCTCGTTCGGCACCGGCCTGCTGCTGTTCGGCGCCAGCGGCGCCCTGCTGTGGTACAACCTGGAGCACCTGGGCACCTGGCAGACGCCCTGGCGCAAGGACGCCGTGCAGGCCGAGTACGAGCAGCGCTACAAGCGCCTCGCCGGGCTGCCGCAGCCGCGCATTGCCGACGTGCGGCTGCAGGTCGACATCGCGCCCGCGACGCGTACCCTGAAGGTCCACGGTCTGTATCAGCTGGAGAACCGCAGCGGCCGGCCGCTGCGCGACATCGTGGTCGTGATGCCGCCCGGCCCGGCCCTGACGCCGCGCCTGTCGCAGTCGGCGCGCCTGGTGCGCGGCGACGCCGCCCACGGCGTCTGGCACTACGTGCTGGACGAGGCGCTGCCGGCGGGCCTGCGCATGGGACTCGAGTTCGACCTGCTCGACGCGCCCGGCGGCGTGCTCGGCCTGGGCCGCGACACCGCCGTGGCCGGCAACGGCACCTATTTCACCAACGCGATGCTGCCCCACATCGGCTACCAGCCGGCACTGGAGCTGCAGGACGACCGCGACCGCCGCCGCCACGGCCTGGCGCCGCGCGCACGCATGGCGGCGCCGGACGATGCCGGCGCGCGCGCCGACAACTACCTCGGCAACGACGCCGACTGGATCCGCTTCGAGGCCACCGTCAGCACCAGCCCGGACCAGACCGTGGTCGCGCCGGGCACGCTGGAGCAGGAGTGGATGGACAGGGGCCGGCGCTGGTTCCGCTTCCGCATGGACAAGCCGATCCTGAACTTCTACACCTTCCAGTCGGCCCGCTACGAAGTGCGCCACGACCGCTGGCAGGACGTGACCATCGACGTCTACCACCATCCGGCCCACGAGTTCAACGTCGACCGCATGATCCGCGGCGCCAAGGCGGCGCTGGCCTACGGCTCGCAGCATTTCGGCCCCTACCGCGAACGCGAGCTGCGCATCGCCGAGTTTCCGCGCTACGCCGCGTTCGCCCAGTCGGCGCCGGGCACCATCCCGTTCTCGGAGAGCGCCGGCTTCATCGCCAAGGTCGATCCGGATTCGCGCAAGGACATCGACTACCCCTACTACGTCACCGCGCACGAGGTCGGGCACCAGTGGTGGGGCCACCAGCTGATCGGCGCCGACACCCGCGGCGCCACCGTGCTGTCGGAAAGCCTGGCCGAGTACACCGCCCTGATGACGATGAAGCACACCTTCGGCCCGGCCCGGATGCGGCGCTTCCTGCGCTACGACCTGGACGCCTACCTGATGGGGCGCGCCACCGACAGCAAGCGCGAACTGCCGCTGGCGCAGAACGAACGCCAGGCCTACATCCACTACCACAAGGGCAGCCTGGCGATGTACCTGCTGCAGGACCTGCTGGGCGAGGAGGTGGTGAACGGCGTGCTGCGCGGCCTGCTGGCCGACCAGGCGTTCAAGGGCCCGCCCTACCCGTCCGTGACCACCCTGGTCGAGCGCCTGCGCGCCGTCACGCCGCCCGACAAGGCCTACCTGATCGGCGACCTGTTCGACGCGATCGTGCTGTACGAAAACCGCGCCGACAGCGCCAGTGCGCGGCGCCTGCCGGACGGCCGCTACGCAGTCACGATCCGCGCCAGCGCCGGCAAGGTGCGCACCAACGAACAGGGCGAGGACAAGCCGGCGCCGCTGGCCGACTACATCGAATTCGGCGTCGACGACGCCGACGGCAACCCGCTGGCGCGCGAACGGCGCCGGGTAACGGCGCCCTCGCAGACGGTGGTGCTGGTGGTCCAGGGCCGTCCGGCGCGGGCCGGCATCGACCCCGACAACAAGCTGATTGACAGGAAGCCCACAGACAACCTGCTACCTGTCGACATGCCGTAGAGTTCACGATATCATTCGGTCATAAATCAATATTCCATACTAGGAGCGCCCCCCATGTCCACCGTCACCGAACTGGCCGCAGAGATACAGCAATTGTCCGCAGCGGACAAGCACGACCTGTTGCGCATGCTCCTGACCGACAGCGACGAGCCCGAGCAGGATGCCGACGAAGTCTGGCGCGCGGAAATCGTGCGCCGCGTGAAGGCGATCCGCAACGGCGAGGCGGCGCTGCGCGCGCTGCAGGAAGACTGGCGCGAATAAGCCGCATTCGCTGCGCTGCTGATGGCGCACCCGTAAAAAAAACCGCGATGCCGTTTGGGTCGCGGTTTTTTTTGGCCGTCATTCCCGCGAAAGCGGGAATCCATGCTGAGTATCAGGATCCGGTATGTTAAGAGCAGCCCGGATGTTTAGCAAAACCGACTTCGGCGCCTCAGTATGGGTTCCCGCTTTCGCGGGAACGACGGATCATGCTGTGACTTTTTTGACCGCAGCCGCCTTCTTGGCCGGCGCTTTCTTGGCCGCTACGGTCTTGGTGGCCGTCTTGGCCGCAGCCTTGGCAGCCGGCTTCGCCGCCGCCTTGCGCGCCGTGGTCTTGGCTGCCACCGCAGTATCGCCATTCGCGCCGTTATCGCCGCCTTCGGCCTCGTCGGCGGCCTTGCCCTTCGCCGCCGGCTTGGCCTTGCGCTCCTCGAACTCGAAGCTGATCTTGCCGTCCTTGCCGCGCACCAGGTAAGCCTTGAACGGACGGCGCGTACGCTGCGAAACGAAGCCCGGCAGCAGGTCGGTCTTGCCCTCGTTCAGCAGCTTGGCCATCTGCTCGGGCAGGATTTCCTGCTGCAGGATGATGCGGCCGCTGCGGAAGTCGCAGGTCTTGGGCTTGGCGACCTGGTGTTCGCATACGTAGGCCAGGCCCATCTCGTAGACGTTGCCGTTGCACTTCGGGCACGGGCCGAGCGGGGTCTGGCCGGTGAAGTCGACGCCTTCGCCGTCTTCGCCCTCTTCCTGGTCCTGGCCGAAGTCGAATTCCAGCTTGTAGTTCTTGATCTCTTCATCGCGCGCGATGCGCAGGATGGCGGCGAACGGCCGGCCCATCTTCGAGCGGAAGCCCTGCAGCGGACCGATGGTGCGGTTCTGCAGGAGTTCTTCGACTTCCTCGATCTCGAACTGGCGCCCGCCGGGCACCTTGGTCATCGAGAACTCGCAGTGGGTGCAGGCGAAGCGGCGGTAGTTTTCCTTGACCACGCCGCCGCAGTTCGGGCACGGCGTGCGCAGGGTCGCGTACTCGCCCGGGATCGTCTCGTTGCTGTATTCCTTGGCGCGCTTGACGATGATTTCCGTCATCTCGGCGATTTCGCGCATGAATTCCTCGCGCGAAATCTTGCCCTTTTCCATCTGCGACAGCTTGTATTCCCAGTCGCCGGTCAGTTCCGGCGCGGTCAGCTCGTTCACGCCCAGGCCGCGCAGCAGCGTCATCAGCTGGAATGCCTTGGCGGTCGGGATCATCTCGCGGCCTTCGCGGATCAGGTATTTCTCGGTCAGCAGGCCCTCGATGATGGCGGCGCGCGTCGCCGGCGTGCCCAGGCCCTTGCCGGCCATCGCATCGCGCAGCTCGTCGGAATCGACCAGCTTGCCGGCGCCTTCCATGGCCGACAGCAGCGTCGCTTCGTTGTAGCGTGCCGGCGGCTTGGTGACCAGGCCGTTCGGCGTGACCTTGTCCGCGCGCACCTGCTCGCCCTTGGCAACCGGGACCAGGCTGGCGCCGTCCTTGTCGTCGCCGGTGGTGTCCTTGCCGTACACCGCCAGCCAGCCGGGGTTGGTCATCACCTTGCCCTCGGTCTTGAACTGGTGGCCCGCCACTTCCGTGAAGCGGGTCGTGACCAGGAACTCGGCGGCCGGGAAGAACACGGCCATGAAGCGGCGCGTGACCAGGTCGTACAGCTTCTGTTCCGGCTCGGACAGGTTCTTCGGCACCACGCCGGTCGGGATGATCGCGAAGTGGTCGGAAATCTTGCTGTTGTCGAAAATGCGCTTGTTCGGCTTGACCCAGCCCTTGTCCAGGATCTGCTTGGCGAACTGGTGGTAGTTCGCGTTGCCTTTCAGGACTTCGAGCGTGGTCTTGACGGTGCCGATGTAGTCTTCCGGCAGCGCACGCGCATCGGTACGCGGGTAGGTCAGCACCTTGTGCTTTTCGTACAGCGCCTGCGCCAGGCCCAGCGTGTTCTTGGCCGAGAAGCCGAAGCGGCCGTTGGCTTCGCGCTGCAGCGAGGTCAGGTCGAACAGCGCCGGCGCCATCGAGGTGGTCGGCTTGGATTCCTCGGTGACGGTGCCCTGCTTGCCCAGGCAGGCGGCGACGATGGCCTCGGCCTCGGCCTTGCTCCACAGGCGCTCGGGGCGGCGCTCCGGATCGTTCTCGTCCTTCTTGAATTTCGTGTCCAGCCAGCGGCCTTCGTACATGCCGGCGGCGCAGCCGAACTCGGCGCGCACTTCCCAGTAGTCGCGCGGCACGAATTTCTTGATCTTCTCTTCGCGCTCGACCACGATCGACAGCGTCGGGGTCTGCACCCGGCCGACGGTGGTCAGGTAGAAGCCGCCCTCCTTCGAGTTGAAAGCGGTCATGGCGCGGGTACCGTTGATGCCGATCAGCCAGTCCGCTTCGGAGCGGCAGCGCGCGGCGTCGGCCAGCGGCAGCATTTCCTGGTCGCTGCGCAGGTGGGCGAAGCCGTCGCGGATCGCGTTAGGGGTCATCGACTGCAGCCACAGGCGCTTGACGGCCTGCTTGGCCTTGGCGTTCTGGGCGATCAGGCGGAAGATGAGTTCACCCTCGCGGCCCGCGTCGCATGCGTTGATCAGGGTGGTGACATCCTTGCGCTTGATCAGCTTGTTCAGCACCTTGAGGCGCGATTCGGTCTTGGCGATCGGATTCAGCGCGAAATACGGCGGAATCATCGGCAGGTGGGTGAAGCTCCACTTGCCGCGCTTGACGTCGTACTCTTCCGGCACGGCGATCTCGAGCAGGTGGCCGACGGCCGACGACAGCACGTAGTCTTCGGATTCGAAATACTCATCGTGCTTGGTAAAGCCGCCGAGCGCCTTGGCGATATCGTTCGCCACGGAAGGCTTTTCGGCAATGATGAGGGCTTTGGTCATATGGTTGGTCTCGTACGTGTTCGGATGGCTGGGCTCGCGCATCATACAGCAGTCGCCGGATGCGGCCTGACGGGAATCTTGTCCCGTCGATATCTTATTAGTAACAATTGGCAGATAGCGGCAAATGATAAGCGGGTTGGCGCGGACTCCGCAAGTAGACTGTGCCTGCCTTACTTCCAGGAAAAATAACCTTGATCTTGCTTATGTGCAAGAAAAAACGGGGCCGCAGCCCCGTTTTGTCCATGAATCCGTGGAATCCTGTCCTAGTGGAGCAGGCGCGGTTCCGCGTCCTCGTCGTCCGATCCGAACAGGTCGTCGAACATCAGCGCGTCCGGTTCCTTGCCCTGGCTCCACAGCAGCATCAGGACGATGATTTTCAGTTTGCCGAGCGTGACCGGGGATTCGTCCAGCGCCAGCGCGCGCTCGATGACGATCTCGCGCTGCATCGCGCTCAGCAGGCCGGCCAGTTCCAGGAACTGGATGAAGCCGACCGCGCCGCTGCCGAGGGTATCGACTTCCTGGGCGATGTAAAAACGCGTACCGCTCGATTCGAGGAAAGGATCGACGGCGCTGGCCATTTCGGTCAGTCCGTTCAACCAGTCCAGCGCCTCGGTGATCTCGACATCGTCGAAACCGACGGCAGACAATTTGCGCGCCAGGGCTGCCGGCTCGGGGCAGGCATCGGGACGGTAGTACGTCTCGTAGAGGTAGACTAGGATGTCGAACATAGTGACGCTACTGTAGCAGTTAAGCTCCGGGCGGCACAAGTGTGGCACGAGATCAGTTGCCACACGGAAAACATCAGCGTTGTTTATCGGCCTTATTCAGTTCGCTACTCACTTCATCACGCGCTGGACCATTCCGCCGGGCAAACGCTCGATACTGCCCGCCAATTCCAGCATCAGCAGGCGGGTGCTGAGCTCGCCCGGCGTGCCGCCGAGCCGGGCCAGCAGCGTGTCCGGATCGGCCGGATCGTGGCCGAGCGCGGCCAGCAGCGCCGCATCCTGGCCGCCGTCATCGGCGCGCCCGCCGGCGCCATCCTGCGCAGCGGACGGCACCGGCCGCACGGTGGCCAGCGGCGAAAACGCCATCGCTTCCAGCACGTCGGCGGCGCCGTCGACCAGCTTGGCGCCTTCGCGGATCAGTTCGTGGCAACCCTTGGACAGGGCCGCATGGATCGAACCGGGAATCGCGAACACGTCCCTGCCCTGTTCGGCCGCCTGGCGCGCCGTGATCAGCGAGCCGGACTGGGCCGCGGCTTCGACCACCAGCACGCCGGCAGCCAGCCCGCTGATGATCCGGTTACGCTTGGGGAAATTGCTCGGTAGCGGTGGCGTGCCGACCGGGTATTCGCTGACGATGCAGCCGTCCTGCGCGATGCGTTCCGCCAGCGCCCGGTTGCGCGCCGGGTAGACCAGGTCGGGCCCGGTGCCGATCACGGCGACCGTGCCGCCCGGCCCCTCGAGCGCGCCTTCGTGCGCGGCCGCGTCCACGCCCAGCGCCAGGCCGGACACGATGGTCATGCCGGCACCCGACAGCGCCGCGGCGAAGGCTTGCGCATTCGCCTTGCCCTGGGTGCTGGCATTGCGGCTGCCGACGATGGCCAGTGCCGGTCCGGCCAGCAATTCCGCATGCCCATTTATATAGAGCAGCAAGGGCGGATCGGGGATCGCCGCCAGCAGCGCCGGGTAGCCGGGCTGGCCCAGCGCCAGCACGGCGCGGCCGGGTTGTTCCAGCCAGCGCAACGTGGCGTCGACCAGGCGCCGGGTGTCGGCGGACGGGGGCTCGAGGATGGCGCGGACCTGCGCCGGATTCAGGTGCCCGGACAGGGCGGCAGGACTAGCGGCGAAGATGGCGTCGAGGCTGCCGAAGGCCGCCAGCAGCGCCGGCGCGGTGCGCGGTCCGACACCGTGCGTGCGCGCCAGGCGCATCCAGGCCGCCAGCCGTTCCGGTAACATGGACACGGACATTTCAGGAATAGAGTCCGTGTCCAGCACGGTGTGTTACTCCGGTGATTTCGCCACGTCGCCGACCTGCACCGGCCCCGTCACTTGCATGATCAGGCCGTACGAAACGCGCCCGAAGACCCGGAAGATGAACAGTTCGCCATACTGCTCGTCCGGCAGCCGCAACTTGGCCTTGTTGAATCCGAGGAAACCCTTGCTGGCCGGATCGGTTACGGTCTGGCCCAGATGATAGAGCTGCAGCACGGCGCCGACATCGAGTCCGTCAAGCGAACCCCGATTGACAGCCACGACCTGGCTCTGGGTCGCGCTGCGCACGTCGTCCGGCACCGACATCACGCGCGCTGTCACCGGCAGCGCCGGCGCATGCGGCATGTAGTTGCGCACCGGGGCCGGCGGCGCCGGCAGCAGGCGGTCGCCGATGGCCATTTCCTGCACCGAGCGGGTGACGACGACCGTATGCACGTCGACGCCGGGCCGGGCCTCGGCCACCACGCGCACCGCGCCGACAAAGGCCGCTTCATAGGCCATGACCCGGCCGGTGTCGGGGTCGCGCAGCTCTTTGCCGGGACGGAACACCTGGAAACTGGTGCCGCCGTTCAGTTCACCGCGCACGTAGACCCGGTCGCCTTCGCTCAGGTAGGTGCGCTGTTCCAGCGCGGCGGCGATACGCGGCGTGGCTTCCAGCTCGTTGGCCTCGACCACCAGCGGCTGGGTCAGGTAGGGTTCGATGGCGCCGGCCGGAATCGCCGGGATGGCACCGTTGGCGCCCAGGTCTTCGGTGCGCAGTTGCGGCGACAGGCGCACCACCGGCGGCAGGCCGGCGTTGGGGTCGGCCTGACCCGGTTTCGTCAGGCTCAGGCGGCCGCGCGCGCGGTCGAAGTACACGATCTGGCCCGGGTAGATCCAGTGCGGGTTGCGGATCTCGTCGCGGTTCATGCCCCACACCTGCGGCCAGCACCAGGGATGCTCGAGAAAGGCGCCGGAAATGTCCCACAGGGTATCGCCCTTGACCACCAGATGCTGGTCGGGTGCGTTCGGACGGAAGCGGCAGTCGGTGGCGGCCTGGACCGGGGCGGCAGCCAGGACGGCGGCCGTGGCGGCAGCGGCAGCGCTGCGGACCAGGAGCGAGCAGGCGGCGCCTGTGCTAAAATTTTTCATCAGAGAGTCCGTAAAGTGCGGCATTGACACGGAATGGCTGCCACAGCGCGAGAGACGGCAAACGGCTCCTCACCGCATGGCGGGCATTGAAGCGCTTGCAAGAGGTTGCCGCACTGAATCAAATTCTGCCGAGAAATCCTTGAACTAGCAAGACAAACCGTTTCCTTCCCGGTGAACGGAGTGTTGCATTTATGTGTGCGCGGACCTTTTCAGCCGCGTTTGCGGACCCCATCTTCTTAATAGAACAAACCCCTTAGACGAAAAGCCATGGCCTTACTGAACATCCTCCGTTATCCCGATCCGCGCCTGCACAAAGTCGCCAAGCCGGTCACCGACTTCGGAGACCGCCTCCACAAGCTGGTCGCGGACATGGCCGACACCATGTACGACGCCCCGGGCGTGGGCCTGGCCGCCACCCAGATCGACGTGCACGAGCGCCTGATCGTGATCGACGTCAGCGAAACCCACGACCAGCTGATGGTCTTCATCAACCCGGAAATCGTCTGGGCCAGCGAAGAGAAGCAGGTCTACGACGAAGGCTGCCTGTCGGTGCCGGGCGTGTACGACGGCGTCGAGCGTCCGGCGCGCGTGAAGGTGCGCGCGGTCGACCAGTTCGACAAGCCGTTCGAAGTCGAAGCCGACGGCCTGCTGGCGGTCTGCATCCAGCACGAGATGGACCACCTGATGGGCAAGGTGTTCGTCGAATACCTGTCGCCGCTCAAGCGCAACCGCATCAAGACCAAGCTGCTCAAGGAAGAACGCAGCGGACGCCGCGCATGACGGCGGCGCCTTCGAGCATGAAGGTGGTGTTTGCCGGCACGCCGGAATTCGCCGCGGTCGCGCTGCGCGACTTGATCGCCGCCGGCTTCACGATTCCGCTGGTGCTGACCCAGCCCGACCGCCCGGCCGGCCGCGGCATGCAGTTGCAGGCATCCGCCGTGAAACAGGTGGCGCTGGCGCACGGCATCGAGGTGCTGCAGCCGTTGTCGCTGCGCATGGACGCAAAGGACCCGCAGCGCGCCGAGGAAGCCAAAGCTGCGCACGCGCGCCTGCTGGCGACCGACTATGACGTGATGGTGGTCGCCGCGTACGGCCTGATCCTGCCGCGCACCACCCTCGACATCAAGCCCTGCATCAACATCCACGGCTCCCTGCTGCCGCGCTGGCGCGGCGCCGCGCCGATCCACCGCGCGATCGAGTCGGGCGACCCGGAAACCGGCGTGACGATCATGGAGATGGAAGAAGGCCTGGACACCGGCCCGATGCTGTCGATGGAACGCGTCGCCATCGAAGACGGCGACACCACCGGCAGCCTGCACGACAAGCTGGCCGCACTGGGCGGGCGCATGATCGTCGACGCGCTGCGCAAGATGGCGGCCGGCGGCCTGCAGGCGGTGCCGCAGCCGGAAGACGGCGTGACGTATGCGGCCAAGATCAGCAAGGAAGAAGCGAAGCTGGACTTCGGCTTGCCGGCGGTGCAGCTGGCGCGCAAAGTGCGTGCCTTCAACCCCTTCCCCGGCGCACATGGCCAGGCGGGCGGCGTGACGGTCAAGATCTGGCACGCCCAAGCGGCCGAGGGCCAGGGCACGCCGGGACAGGTACTGGCGGCCGATGCGGGAGGCATCGTGGTCGCCTGCGGCGAAGGCGCGCTGCGGCTGACCGAGCTGCAAAAGCCCGGCGGCAAGCGCCTGAAGGCGGCGGAATTCCTGAAGGGATTTTCGTTCGACGGCCTGGCGTTCGACTAAAACGCGCCGCAGGTATCACCCAGGGTGGGCGCGGCCGGCACAGGCACGCCGTGCCCGTGCGTGACGCTCGCAAGCAGCTGGCTGCTCAGCCGTAACGCGTGGGCACGGGGTGCCCACCCTACTCGCAATATTTAGTGCTGCTCGCCGGCCGCGCGCACGCGGTTGGCTTCCATGTACTCGCGCAGCACCTGGTTGATGCGGGTCTGGTAGCCCGGACCGGCCGACTTGAACCATTCCAGCATGTCCACGTCCAGACGGATGGTGACGATCTGCTTCACGCCCGACACGGCATGCTTGGCCGGCGAGGCTTCTTCGGTGCGTGCGGCAGCTTGGTCCCACTCAGGCACATATTCTTTGTTCATGATAATTCTTCCCATTAAGGCGGCGGAGCGACGGGCCCGCACATTCCGTTGACTTGGACTAGGGACCGCACTGGGGCGGTTCCATGGAGTTAATTGTCACCGCTGTATGTATCCGGGAAATTGCTGTTTTGCCGCAATTTGTATCTGACTGTAACAATCCGCGCTTTGAAACATAACGTTACAAACGTCTTTACATGCATTTACACGAAGCACCGTTGCTGCCCCTTGCATAAGCCGCCTTGAGCGGGAACAAACTCGGCAAGGAACGGTATAATCGCAGACCGCCTATTATTTAGTCAGCAGCCCAGGCTGATCCAGGAAAGCATACCGATGACCATTGCCCACGCCCCCTACTCGCCCGTCGACGCCCAGCTGCGCGCCATTCTTGCGCGCCGCATCATGATCCTCGATGGTGCGATGGGCACGATCATCCAGCAGTACAAGCTCGACGAAGCCGCCTACCGCGGCCAGCGTTTTGCCGATTTCGCGGCCCCGGCCGGCAGCGGTGCGCGCGAGCTGTTCGTCAAGGGCAACAACGAACTGCTGAATCTGACCCAGCCGCACATCATCCAGGAAATCCACGAGCGCTACCTCGCGGCCGGTGCCGACATCATCGAGACCAACACCTTCGGCGCCACCGGCATCGCCCAGGACGACTACCACATGGCGTCGCTGGTCTACGAGATGAACGTGGAAGCCGCCAAGCTGGCGCGCGCTGCCTGCGTCAAGTATTCGACCCCGGACAAGCCGCGCTTTGCCGCCGGCGCCCTGGGACCGACCCCGAAGACCGCCTCGATTTCGCCGGACGTCAACGACCCGGCGGCGCGCAACGTCACCTTCGACCAGCTGGTGACTTCTTATTATGAGCAGCTGCGCGGCCTGATCGACGGCGGCGTCGACCTGCTGCTGGTCGAGACCATCTTCGACACGCTCAACTGCAAGGCCGCCCTGTTCGCGATCGACCAGTATTTCGACGAGCACCCGGAGACGCCGCGCCTGCCGCTGATGATCTCCGGCACCGTCACCGACGCCTCGGGCCGCATCCTGTCGGGCCAGACCGTGCCCGCGTTCTGGAATTCGGTGCGCCACGCGAAGCCGCTGACCATCGGCCTGAACTGCGCGCTCGGCGCCGCCCTGATGCGTCCGTACGCGCAGGAGCTGTCGCAGATCGCCGATACCTACGTCTGCATCTACCCGAACGCCGGCCTGCCCAATCCGATGAGCGACACCGGCTTCGACGAACTGCCGGCCGACACCTCGTCGCTGCTGCGCGAGTTCGCGGAAAGCGGCTTCGTCAACATCGCCGGCGGCTGCTGCGGCACCACGCCCGAGCACATCCAGGCGATCGCCGACACCATGGCCCGATGCACGCCGCGCACCGTGCCGGACGTGCCGACCGCGCTGCGCCTGTCGGGCCTGGAGCCCTTCACCATCGACGACAGCTCGCTGTTCGTCAACGTCGGCGAGCGCACCAACGTGACCGGCTCGAAGGCCTTCGCGCGCATGATCCTGAACGAGCAGTTCGACGAAGCCCTGTCGGTGGCGCGCCAGCAGGTCGAGAACGGCGCCCAGGTCATCGACATCAATATGGACGAGGCGATGCTGGATTCGCAGGCGGCGATGACGCGCTTCCTGAACCTGATCGCGTCCGAACCCGACATCTCGCGCGTGCCGATCATGATCGACTCTTCGAAGTGGAGCGTGATCGAGGCCGGCCTCAAATGCGTGCAGGGCAAGGCCATCGTCAACTCGATCTCGATGAAGGAAGGCGAGGAAGAGTTCCTGCGCCAGGCCGCCCTGTGCCGCCGCTACGGGGCCGCCGTCATCGTGATGGCCTTCGACGAAAAGGGCCAGGCCGACACCTTCGAGCGCAAGACCGAGATCTGCAAGCGCGCCTACGACACCCTGGTGCAGAAGGTCGGCTTCCCGCCGGAAGACATCATCTTCGACCCCAACATCTTCGCGATCGCCACCGGTATCGAAGAGCACGACAACTACGCGGTCGACTTCATCAACGCCACCCGCTGGATCGTCGAGAACCTGCCGTACGCGAAGGTGTCGGGCGGCGTGTCGAACGTGTCGTTCTCGTTCCGCGGCAACGACCCGGCGCGTGAAGCGATCCACACCGTGTTCCTGTACCACGCGATCAAGGCCGGCATGACCATGGGCATCGTCAACGCCGGCATGGTCGGCGTGTACGACGACCTGGCGCCGGAACTGCGCGAGCGCGTCGAGGACGTGGTGCTGAACCGCCGTCCGGACGCCACCGAGCGCATGATCGAATTCGCCGGCACGCTGAAGGCCGGCGGCGCCAAGCAGGAACAGAACCTGGAATGGCGCAACGCGCCGGTCGGCAAGCGCCTGGCCCACGCGCTGGTGCACGGCATCACCCAGTGGATCGTCGAGGACACCGAGGAAGCGCGCCAGCAGGTCGCCAACGACGGCGGCCGCCCGATCCACGTGATCGAAGGCCCGCTGATGGACGGCATGAACGTGGTCGGCGACCTGTTCGGCCAGGGCAAGATGTTCCTGCCGCAGGTGGTCAAGTCGGCGCGCGTGATGAAGCAGGCCGTGGCCCACCTGGTGCCCTACATCGAAGAGGAAAAGGCGGAAGAGGAACGCCGCACCGGCGTGGTCGCCAAACCGAAGGGCAAGATGGTGATCGCGACCGTCAAGGGCGACGTGCACGACATCGGCAAGAACATTGTGTCGGTGGTCCTGCAATGTAACAACTTCGAGATCGTCAACATGGGCGTGATGGTGCCGGCGGCCGAGATCCTGGCCAAGGCCAAGGAAGAGAATGCCGACATCATCGGCCTGTCCGGCCTGATCACCCCGTCGCTGGAAGAAATGGCGTACGTCGCGCGCGAGATGCAGCGCGATCCGTGGTTCCGCGAGCGCCAGACGCCGCTCTTGATCGGCGGCGCCACCACCAGCCGCGCCCACACCGCCGTCAAGATCGCGCCGCACTACGACGGCCCGGTGGTGTACGTGCCGGATGCTTCGCGCTCGGTGTCGGTGGGCCAGTCGCTGGTGACCGCGGACACGCGCGACGCCTACGTGGCCGAGATCGCCCAGGACTACGACCGCATCCGCGAACAGCACGCGAATAAAAAGGCGCTGCCGATGGTGAGCCTGGCGCAGGCGCGCGCCAACAAGGCCAGGCTGGACTATGCACCGGTCAAGCCAAAGTTCATCGGCCGCCGCATGTTCAAGAATGTCGACCTGGGCCTGCTGGCACGCTACATCGACTGGGGCCCGTTCTTCCAGACCTGGGACCTGGCCGGCCCCTACCCGGCCATCCTCGACGACGAGGTCGTCGGCGAAGCGGCGACCAAAGTGTTCGAGGAAGGCCAGGCGATGCTGAAGAAGATCGTCGAGGGCCGCTGGCTGACCGCCAACGGCGTGGTCGCGCTGCTGCCGGCGAACACGGTCAACGACGACGACATCGAGGTGTACACCAGCGACAGCCGCGACGAAGTGGCGTTCACCTGGTACGGCCTGCGCCAGCAGGGCGTGAAGCCGGTGGTGGACGGCGTGCAGCGTCCGAACCAGTGCCTGTCCGACTTCATCGCGCCGAAATCGTCCGGCATCGCCGACTACATCGGCATGTTCGCCGTCACCGGCGGCCTGGGCGCCGAGAAGATCGAGAAGCGCTTCGAGGACGCGGGCGACGACTACTCGTCGATCATGGTCAAGGCCCTGGCCGACCGCCTGGCCGAAGCTTTTGCCGAATACATGCACGAGCGCGTGCGCACCGACCTGTGGGGTTATGCGGCCGGCGAGGATCTGTCGGCCGAGGCCCTGATCAAGGAAGCGTACGTCGGCATCCGCCCGGCGCCGGGCTACCCGGCCTGCCCCGAGCACACCGTCAAGGCCGACGTGTTCAAGGTGCTGCAGGCCGAGGAAATCGGCATGGGACTGACCGAATCGTTCGCGATGACGCCGGGCGCGGCGGTGTCCGGCTTCTACTTCTCGCATCCGGAATCTAAGTATTTTGTCGTCGGCAAAATCGGCCAGGATCAGCTGGACGACATGGCGCAGCGCCGCGGCATGCCGAAGGAAGAGCTGGAGCGGCATCTGGCGCCGAATCTGTAAGGTCTAAGCCCTGTTGAGCAAACGCAAAGCCAGATCTTTCGTTTGCCCATATACGTCGTCCCCGCGAAGGCGGGGACCCATGCTGAGCAACAGAGTTCTGTATCTTTGAAAAACCTTTGTGTTTCAGAAGTACGGAATCGGTAGCGCGGTATGGGTCCCCGCCTTCGCGGGGACGACGTTTTTGGCGCCGCATCATTGCGTACGCCCGGAGTCCCGCACGGTTGAACCAGTTAACGAATCAATAAGATTGTTTCCGGTATGATTACCTAAATTCGTCATTTCGATGATTCTGCGCGCGGGGATGAAATGGGTACACAGGCACGGCGGTACGATGGATTCGACGGCATCAAGGCGTTCGACGGCTTCGCCATGGAGCCGCGTTCCGACCCTGCGGACGACCTGCACGCCATGCGTGCCGCGCTCGAGGAGCGTATCGCCCACTGGCTGAACGAAGGCGGCGCGCGCGAGGACCTGCTGAGCGCCGCCATGCGCGCCGGCGCCCTCGGCAGCGGCAAGCGCATGCGTCCGCTGCTCATGATGCTGGTGGCGCGCGACCTCGGCTGCGCCTCGCCGGCCCTGATCGACGTCGCCTGCGCGGTCGAGCTGGTGCATGCCTCCTCGCTGATCCTGGACGACATGCCTTGCATGGACAACGCCCAATTGCGCCGCGGCCAGCCGACCATCCACGTGCAGTTCGGCGAAGACGTCGCGATCCTGGCCGCCATTGCCCTGCTGAGCCGCGCCTTCGGCATCCTGGCGGCGGCGCCCGACATCCCGCCCGCGGTGCGCGCGCGCCTGGTCGGCAAACTGTCCGAAACCATCGGTGCCCAGGGCCTGGTCAAGGGCCAGTTCCTCGACCTGCACGGCGGCCGCGCCACGGTCGACGACATCGCCACCACCAACGAACTGAAAACCGGCGTGCTGCTCGGCGTCGCCGTCGACATGGCCGCCATCATCGCCCAGGCCGACGAGGACGTGGCCGCCGCGCTGCGCGCCTTCGCGCTGGCCGCCGGCCATGCCTTCCAGCTGCGCGACGATTTCCAGGACGTGCCGGGCAACGACAGCGCCGTCACCGGCAAGGACACCGGCAAGGACGTCGGCAAGGCCACCTTGATCAACACCGTCGGGCTGGACGAGGCGCGCCGCCAGCTCGCCATGCACCTGGCCGACGCCGACCGCTGCCTCGGCGCCGCTCTGGGCAGCCGCCAGCGCACCCGCCGCTTCGTCGAGGGCCTGTTCGGCGGCGCGGCCAAGCCGGCCTTTGCGCCGGCGTATGCGTCCAACTGAGCCGCACCGGGAAAACCGCATGGCGCACTTCGCTGTGGTCGCTCCCGCCTTCCTGAGCCATTACACGACGCTGAGCGCGCTGGCCGGCGCCCTGGCCGAACGCGGCCACCGCGTCACCTTCATCCACCGTCCCGACGCCGCCGCCTACGTGCGCGACCCGCGCCTGGGCTTTCACGCGGTCGGCGCCGACTCGCACCCGCCTGGCTCGCTGGCGGCCTCGCTGCGCCTGGCCGCCAATCCCGGCAGCCCGCTCGGCCTGATGCGCGTGATCCAGGACATGGCGCGTTCGACCACCATGCTGTGCGAGACGCTGCCGGCCGCCATCGACACGCTCGGCATCGACGCCATCCTGGCCGACCAGATGGAAGCCGCCGGCGGCCTGGTGGCCGAAGCGCTCGGCATCCCGTTCGTCTCGGTGGCGTGCGCGCTGCCGGTCAACCGCGAACCGGGCATCCCGCTGCCGGTCATGCCCTTCGGCTATGGCACCGATGAACGCTCGCTGAAGATGGTCGAAGGCAGCACCCGCGTCTACGACTGGATGATGGGCGCGCACCGCAAGGCCGTCGAGGCGCAGGCGCGCCGGCTCGGCGTGCCGGTGCGCGGCATGCTGCACGAATGTCTGTCGCCGCTGGCGCAGATCAGCCAGACCGTGGCCGAGTTCGAGTTCCCGCGCAAGGAACTGCCGGCGCACTTCCACCACGTCGGGCCGCTGCGCCCGCTGCAGCGCACCGGCGCGACGCTGGCCGGGCCGGCGCAACAACCCCTGCCCGCCATCGCCGACGACAGGCCCTTCGTGTTCGCCTCGCTCGGCACCATGCAGGGCGGCCGCGTCGACCTGTTCAAGCGCATCGCGCACGCCTGCCGCCAGGCCGACGTGCAACTGCTGCTGGCCCATTGCGGCGGCTTGGACGCGCAGCAGGAACGCGCACTGGAACGTGCCGGCGCCGACTGGGTCGTCGATTTCGCGCCGCAGCTGGCGGCCCTGGCGCGCGCCGATGCCGTCATCTCGCACGCCGGCTGGAACACCATCATGGATGCCATCGCGGCGCAGACGCCGATGCTGGCGCTGCCGATCGCCTTCGACCACCCGGGCGGCGCGGCGCGCGTGCGCCATGCCGGGATCGGCATCCAGGCCTCGGCGCGCTTCACGGGCGCGGGCACGCTGGCCAGGCACCTGCGCCGCCTGCTGGCCGAGCCGCAATTCAAACAGCGCCTGGCGCCGCTGGCGGCGGGCGTGGCGCGCGCCGGCGGCACCGCGCGCGCGGCCGACATCGTCGAACAGGCCCTCGGCCTCGGCCCCGGCCCGGACGGCATGCCGCGGCCGGCCGACGCCTGCACGGCGCCGGCATGAGCGCCATGGACTACGACCTGATCCTGGCCGGCGGCGGGCTGGCCAACAGCCTGATCGCCTGGCGCCTGCGCACCCAGCGTCCCGAACTGCGCATCCTGCTGCTGGAGCAGGAGGCGCACCTGGGCGGCAACCACACCTGGTCCTTCCACGCCAGCGACCTCACCGGCGCCCAGCGCGCCTGGATCGCGCCGCTGGTGTCGTGCCGCTGGCCGGGCTACGAAGTCATCTTCCCGGAATACGCGCGCACGCTCGACGGTGCCTACTGCAGCATCCTGTCCGAGGATTTCGCGCGCGTGCTGGAAGCCGCGCTGGGGCCGGTGCTGCGGCTGAACACGCCGATCGCGGCCGTGCACCCGACCTCGGTCGCGCTGGCCGATGGCAGCACCCTGCATGCGCGCGCCGTCATCGACGGGCGCGGCCCCGGTCCCAGCCGCCACCTGGCGCTCGGCTACCAGACCTTCCTCGGCCAGGAAGTCAGGCTGGCGGCGCCGCACGGCCTGACTTCTCCCATCATCATGGATGCCGGCGTGGCCCAGCAGGGCGGCTACCGCTTCGTCTACGTGCTGCCGTTCGGCCCGGACCGGCTCCTGATCGAGGACACCCATTACATCGACAGCGCCGGCCGCGACCCCGCGCGCCTGCGCGCCAACATCGCCGCCTATGCGCAGGCGCGCGGCTGGCGCATCGACGCGGTGCTGCGCGAAGAGCACGGCGCGCTGCCGATCGTGCTGGCCGGCGACGTCGAGCGCTTCTGGGATGCGCTGGACGGCCAGCCGACCGCCGGCCTGCGCGCCGGGCTGTTCCACTTCACCACCGGCTATTCGCTGCCGCACGCGGTGCGCCTGGCCGACACCATCGCCGCCCTCCCCGCGCCGGGTGTGACGAATGCGCCCGCGCTGTTCGCCGCCATCCGCGCCGAGGCCAGGGCCGAGTGGGACAGGCAGGGCTTCTTCCGCCTGCTCAACCGCATGCTGTTCCTGGCCGGCAGCCCGGACGCGCGCTGGCGCGTGATGCAGCGTTTCTACCGCCTGCCCGCTCCCCTGATCGCGCACTTCTATGCCGGGCAGCTCAGCCTGGCCGACAAGGCGCGCATCCTGAGCGGCAAGCCTCCCGTACCCGTGCTGCAGGCCCTGTCGGCGGCACGCAAGATCCACCCTCACCAGATCAGGACCCCCGCATGAACGCATCGAAGACCGCCGTGGTCGTGGGCGCCGGTTTCGGCGGCCTGGCGCTGGCCATCCGCCTGCAGGCCCGCGGCGTGCAGACCACCTTGCTGGAAAAGCGCGACAAGCCGGGCGGCCGCGCCTACGTGTACGAAGACCAGGGTTTCGTCTTCGACGCCGGCCCGACCGTCATCACCGACCCGTCCGCGCTGGAAGAACTGTTCACCGCAGCCGGCAAGCGCATGAGCGACTATGTCGAGCTGCTGCCGGTCTCGCCCTTCTACCGCCTGTGCTGGGAAGACGGCCGCCATTTCGACTACGACAACGACCAGGAATCGCTGGACCGCCAGATCCACGCGCGCAACCCGGCCGACGTCGACGGCTACCGCCGCTTCCTGGCGTATTCCAAGGCGGTGTTCGAGGAAGGCTACATCAAGCTCGGCGCCGTGCCCTTTCTCTCCTTCCGCGACATGATCGCGGCCGGCCCGCAGCTGGCGCGCCTGCAGGCCTGGCGCAGCGTGTACGGCATCGTATCGCGCTTCATCCAGGACGAGCAGCTGCGCCAGGCCTTCTCCTTCCATTCGCTGCTGGTGGGCGGCAACCCGTTCGCCACCTCCTCGATCTACACGCTGATCCACGCGCTCGAACGCAAATGGGGCGTGTGGTTCCCGCGCGGCGGCACCGGGGCGCTGGTGAAAGGCATGGTCAAGCTGTTCGAGGACCTGGGCGGACGCATCGAAATGAACGCGCCGGTGGCGGCGATCGAAACCCGCGGCGGGCGCGCCAGCGGCGTGCGCCTGCAGGACGGGCGCCTGTTCGAGGCCGACATGGTGGCCTCGAACGCCGACGTGGTGCATACCTACGCTTCGCTGCTGGGCCAGCACCCGCGCGGCGTGGCCGAGGGCGCGGCGCTGAGCAAGAAGCGCTTCAGCAACTCGCTGTTCGTGCTGTACTTCGGACTCGACCACCACCACAGCCAGCTGCAGCACCACACCGTGTGCTTCGGGCCGCGCTACCGCGAGCTGATCAAGGACATCTTCAACGGCGAGACGCTGGCCGAGGATTTTTCGCTCTACCTGCACGCGCCCTGCGTCACCGACCCTTCGCTGGCGCCGCCCGGCTGCGGCAGCCATTACGTGCTGGCGCCGGTGCCGCACCTGGGCAATGCGCCGATCGACTGGGAAGTCGAGGGGCCGCTGTACCGCGACCGCATCTTCGACTACCTCGAACAGCGCTACATGCCGGGCCTGCGCAGCCAGCTGGTCACCAGCCGCATCTTCACGCCGGTCGATTTCCGCGACCAGCTCAATGCCCACCTGGGCTCGGCCTTCTCGCTGGAGCCGATCCTGACGCAGAGCGCCTGGTTCCGCCCGCACAACCGCGACGCCGACCTGCCGAATCTGTACCTGGTCGGCGCCGGCACGCATCCGGGCGCGGGCGTGCCGGGCGTGATCGGCTCGGCCAAGGCCACCGCCGGCCTGATGCTGGACGAGGTAGGGGCATGAGCCCGCAATCCGATCCGGCGCTGCTCGACCACGCCACCCGCACCATCCAGGTCGGCTCGAAAAGCTTCGCCGCGGCAGCGAAGCTGTACGACGAGGAAACCCGGCGCGGCGTGCTGATGCTGTACGCCTGGTGCCGCCACTGCGACGACGTGGTCGACGGCCAGGAACTGGGGATGAACAGCATCCCGCAGACGCCGGAAGAGTCCAGGCGCCAGCTGGACCTGCTGCGCGAGCAGACCCGGCGCGCCTATGCCGGCGAGCCGATGACGGAGCCGGCGTTCGCCGCCTTCCAGGACGTGGCGCTGCGCCATGCGATCGCGCCGCGCTACGCCTACGACCACCTGGCCGGCTTTGCGATGGACGTCGAGCAGGCCGAGTACGAGAGCATCGACGACACCCTGCGCTACTGCTACCACGTGGCCGGCGTGGTCGGCCTGATGATGGCCTCGATCATGGGCGCGCGCGACGAGGCGACCCTGGACCGCGCCTGCGACCTGGGCCTGGCCTTCCAGCTGACCAATATCGCGCGCGACATCGTCGAGGATGCGCGCATGGGCCGCTGCTACCTGCCGGCCGCCTGGCTGCGCGAAGCCGGCATCCCGCGCGAGGAGATCGCGCTCGAGCGCCACCGCAAGGCGCTGGCACGGGTGGCGGCGCGGCTGGTCGATCATGCCGAACCCTACTACGCCTCGGCCACCGACGGCATCGCGGCGCTGCCGCTGCGCTCGGCCTGGGCGATCGCCTCGGCGCGCAATGTGTACCGCCAGATCGGCATCGAAGTGAAAAAGCGCGGACCGCGCGCCTGGGACGAACGGGCCGGCACTTCCAGCGCGGCCAAGCTGTGGCTGCTGGCGAAGGGTGGCGTGGGAGCGCTCAGTTCCCGCTGGGCTCGACCGGGGCCGCGTCCGGCGCAGCTGTGGCGCCGTCCGGGTGGCGAAGCGGCGCCTTTTTCGGCGGCCCCGCATGCAATGCATGCAGCCGGCGCTTGAGGGTGTCGACCGGCGGCGCGTACAGGAAACCGAAGGACACCGCGCCGTCCTTGCCGGCCACCGCGTGATGCATGCGGTGCGCCTGGTACAGCCGCTTCAGGTAGCCGCGCCGCGGCACGTACTGGAAGGGCCAGCGCCGGTGCACCAGGCCGTCGTGGGCGACGAAGTACAGCAGTCCGTAGGCCGTCATGCCGGCGCCGATCCATTCGAGCGGATGGTGGCCGATGCTGCCCGCGTAGATCAGGGCGATGGCCACGCCCGCGAACACGATTGCATACAGGTCGTTCTTCTCGAACCAGCCGGTGCGCGGCTCATGGTGCGAGCGGTGCCAGCCCCAGCCGAAACCATGCATCACGTACTTGTGCGCGACGATGGAAAACACTTCCATGAAAGCGACGGTGAGCACGACGATGAAAGCGTTCCACAGCATGGCGGTCGGGGATTTTGTTAAAAATATGATCACAGCCTACCACAACACGAGGATTTGACTTTTATGATTGCAGCTTTCCATCGCACGGCACTGTGCGCCATCCTTTCCGCCCTCCCCCTGCTGGCAGCCGCCGCCACGGTCGAGGTGCACGTCACCGGTGTCAATGCCGGCAAGGGCACGGTCAACGTCGCCGTGTGCGACCAGGCACGCTTCCTGAAGCAGTGCGTGTATTCGGCCTCGGTCCCGGCGCGGGCCGGCGACAACACGGTCACGGTGCGCGGCGTGCCGCCCGGCAGCTGGGCGGTGCTGGCCTACCAGGACGAGAACGAGAACGGCGAGCTGGACCGCAATCTGATCGGCATCCCGAGCGAGAACTATGGCTTCAGCCGCGACGCGCGCGGCAAGTTCGGGCCGCCGTCGTTCGAAGATGCGGCGATCCCGGTGCGCGACAGCGACGACGCCACGGTCGCCGCCGTCAAGCTGCACTGAGCCCGTCGCCCCTGCGCAGGCAGGGCCCCAAGTTGCGCGAGTGGCCAACTGCACACGCTATCGGTCGTCGGCGAACTTGGGCCCCTGCCTTCGCAGGGGCGACGTCCGAAGTGTACGAGCCAAAAAACTCAGATTGCGTAGCGGACCACGCTGTCGCTCCACTGGAACGCCGACATTTCGAGTTCGACCATGTCGTCCCCCGAAATCGCCAGCGTCTTCAGCGACGGCAGCACGTCCTCGTCCGACTGCTCGATATGTTCGGAAAGCCGCAGCAGTTCGCCGAAGAAGCCCTCGTGCTGCAGCAGCGCCAGGCGGATCTCGTCGTTCACCGGGATCTGGTCGACGATGTCGGCCATCGGGATGCCGAACAGGACGTCCATCAGCGACATGATGCCGACCGTGAACGCGACGTCGCCCAGGAAGCGCTGGCCGGGGCGCAGGCGCTGGGCCAGCAGTTCCATCAGGCGGCCGCGCGTGGTGGCCAGCATCAGCAGCGGGGTCTGGTTGTGCCCGCGCGTGCCCGGCTCGGCGTACAGCATGATCTGCAGCCAGCGCTGCAGCTGGCGGCGGCCCAGCACGATCAGCGCCTGGCTCACGGAATCGATGCGCTGGCGCGCGCCGACCGCCGGCGTGTTCACCAGGCGCAGCAGGTTCAGGGCCAGCGTCACGTCGCGCTTCACGGCGCGCTCGATGTCGACGTTGTCGACGTCCGAGGTCACCAGGTTCATCAGCGCCAGCAGCGCCGCCTGCGACGGCGACAGCTTGCGTCCGCCCAGCACGGCCGGCCGCGCAAAATAAAAGCCCTGGAAGTAATCGAAGCCGGCGTCCAGGCAGGCGTGGTAGTCGTCGCGGGTCTCGACCTTTTCGGCAACCACTTTCTTGCCCATGCCCTGCAACCGCGCCACCAGCGCCGGCAAGCCCTCGCGGCGCGCCGTGCGCACGTCGAGCTTGACGAAGGCCACCAGCGGCAGCAGGCGCTGCAGGCGCGCGCTGTCGCCGTCGATGCCGTCCAGCGCGAAGCGGAAGCCGTGGCCGGACAGGGTCTGGATGCGCGCCAGCACGACGTCGTCCGGCTCGACGCTGCCGACGATCTCGAGCACGGTGCGCTCGCGCGGCAGGAAGGCGAAGATGTCGCTGAAAAGGACTTCGCAGTCGACGTTCAGGAAGCAGGCGGCATCGCCGATCGCGCGCGCCAGACCGAGCTGGGCGGTATGGGCGATGACGGCGGCGGTGGCGGACATGCCGCCCTGGTCGGCGTCCCCCTGGGCGGCGCTGCGGAACAGCAGTTCGTAACCATACAGGGCCTGGTTGCGGTCGAGCACAGGCTGGCGCCCCAGGAAGAAATCACGCACACGCAGGGGCAGGTTGGCGTGGTCCAGGCTCGCGGTATCGGTCATCTCGGACGCTCTCACTTGTAATGGAGCTACTTTAACCCATTCCGTCCTAACAGTGACTAGCCGAAACTAATTTCCTGTAAAAAACGTGTCGCCCAGATCACGCTTCATTCCACCGGGACACCGTCGACGAACACCTTCAGTTCGCCGGGCGCGAACTCGGTCCACTGTTCGTTGGTGGTGAGCGGCGTGGTGACGATGATGGCGACGCGGTCGTCCGGCGTGGTGACCTGGGAAAAGTCGACCGACAGGTCTTCGTCGGCCAGGCAGGCAGCGGTGAACGGGTAGCGCCGCACGATATAGCACAGCTTGGTCGAGCAATGCGCGAACATGGCGGTGCCGTCCGACAGCATCATGTTGAAGGTGCCGTGGCGGGCGATCACGGCCACCAGGTCGGCGATGGCCGCGCGCAGCGCCGGCAAGCCGGGCGGACGGTCGCCGAAGCGGTCGCGCAACTGCTGCAGCAGGAAGCAGAAGGCGCGCTCGCTGTCGGTGTTGCCGACCGGGCGGAACGGGCCGTCGAGCGTCGGTTCGAAATCGCGCAGGTCCCCGTTGTGGGCGAATACCCAGTAGCGGCCCCACATCTCGCGCACGAAGGGATGGCAGTTCTCGAGCGCCACCTGCCCTTGCGTGGCCTTGCGGATGTGGGCGACGACGTTCAGCGACTTGATCGGGTAGCGCTTGATCAGTTCGGCGATCGGGGATGCGACCGCGGCCTGGTGATCGACGAAGTGACGCACGCCGGCGCCTTCGAAAAAGGCGATGCCCCAGCCGTCATGGTGGGTATCGGTGCGGCCGCCGCGGTGGGCGAAGCCGGTGAAGCTGAAGACAATGTCGGTAGGGACATTGCAATTCATGGCGAGTAGCTGGCACATGGGCCAAGCTTACCATGCATGGACGATAAAACAAGAAACGCGCGGGAAGAAACGGAGAAAGCGTGCGGCGGGATGGGTGCGGCGGGAACGAGGCGGGGAAAAGGCGGAAAAAGGCGGAGGAGATACAACGGCCGGGCCGGTCACGAGGACGGGCCCGGGAGATGGCAGATCAATGCAGTACGACCGGCTGGCTCATCAGGGTATCGTAGGAACCCAGGAAGTCGTCGATCTCTTCCATCGTCGGTTCGCTTGCAATCAGGGTGTTCACGTCGCGACGGAACGATTGCGCAAGTTTGCCGCCGATGAATGCTTCGCGACGGCCGGATTTGTCGACAATCTCATAGCCGCCGAAGCGCAGCGCTTCGAGGTTATGGTCGACGCCAAACTCGACGACGCTGTACTGTTCGCTGTTATAGATCATGTTCATGATAACTCCCTCACTCGATCAGATTTGCGAAGTGCCGCCCGGCGGCGGACGGCTGGCATTCCACTTTGAATAATCTCTACTTCAACTATAAAGTGGGGCTGTCCCTGACGATTTCAAGCTTAAGGTCTCGCAAACCTACTGCGCGTTGCACTTTTGGCCTGCGATGCTCGCCGTACAACAGTACGGCTGCGCTTCTCGGCCAAAATTGCTGCCGCTCGCTACGGTTTTCGAGACCTTAAGAAACCCAAAGGCTAAAATCAAAAGCCTTGAGCTTGAAGGTCAGGAGTCAGCGTCAACAGCTGATCGTATGGCTCGGATTGCAGCCACGATCGCAACTGATCAAGATGCTCGCCACGCGCAACGCCGATGAACAGGCGTTCGGGGCGCTGGCGCAGCATGCGATTCAATGTTACACGCAAAACGAGATTGCCGGTGCAGCACAGGCAACCGGGCGCGATGCGTGCCAGCTGGACGTGGGAAGACGGGACATCGAGGGGAGAATTGCCGGACGCCAGACCTTCGAGGATGACGGCGGTGGGCAGCGCGCCGGCAGCGTCGCGCTGCAGGACCGATGCGATGGCAGCCTCGCGGGCGGTGGCGCCCGGCCCGGTGACCAGGGTAGTGGCCACCGGTGTCCGGCCTGCAGGAACAGTCACTGGCTTGGAACCTACTGCGCGTTCTTCTTGCCCAGCTTGCCGGGCTCGACGCCCAGCTGCTTCAGCTTGCGGTACAGGTGCGTGCGTTCCAGGCCGGTCTTTTCGGCCACGCGCGTCATCGAGCCGCCTTCGCGCCCCAGGTGGTGCTCGAAATACATGCGCTCGAAGGCGTCGCGCGCCTCGCGCAGCGGCAGGTCGAAGGACAGCGTGTAGCCGTGCGCATGCGCCTCGCCGTTGCTCGGCTGGCGCGCCAGGCCCATCGACGCGCCCATGGTGCCGCCCTGCGGCTGCGGCGCATACATCGGCGGCGGCGGCATGCTCGGTTCCGGCACCGGCGCCACGCTGGCGCTGACCGCCGGACGCGGCGCGATCGCCGGCGCGCGTGCGACTTCCTGGCCGCGCGCCAGGCCCTGCTGCACCGCCTTCAGCAGCTTTTGCAGCGCGATCGGCTTCTCGAGGAAGTTCAGGGCGCCGATGCGCGTCGCCTCGACCGCGGTGTCGATGGTGGCATGGCCCGACATCATGATCACCGGCATGGTCAGCAAGCCGTCGCGCTGCCATTCCTTGAGCAGGGTGACGCCGTCGGTATCCGGCATCCAGATATCCAGCAGGACCAGGTCGGGCGCGCCCTGCTGGCGTGCCTGGCGCGCCTGTTGCGCGTTCTCCGCCAACTGGACCGCGTGCCCCTCGTCGCCGAGGATTTCCGAGAGCAGTTCGCGGATCCCCATTTCATCGTCAACTACGAGTATGTTCGCCATCTCTTGTTTTGCCTTCCTTGGTCAGACCCGTTCACCAGCTTTACAGCCGTGATTCTATGCGCGATTCAGGCGCTGGCCAAGTTGGCGGCCAAGTTCGCCTCTGGAGCTAACTTTAACAGCAAAATCGATACCGAAGCGCCAGATCCATCGGAACGGTTGGCGACGTCGATCCGGCCGCCATGTTCGTCGACGATCTTTTTGACCATCGGCAGGCCCAGACCAGTGCCGCGCGCCTTCGAGGTGACGTAGGGTTCGAAGGCGCGCGACAGGATTTTCGGGGCGAAGCCGGGGCCGTTGTCGACGATCGCCAGGCGCACCGCGGTGCCGGTGGCGCCGTCGGCGCCGACGTAGTAGATGGCCTCGGTAACCACGTCGATGCGCGCCGGGACATCCTGGGGCGGCCGGTCCACCAGCGCGTCCTGGGCGTTCTGCAGCAGGTTGTGGATCACCTGGCGCAGCTGGGTGGCATCGCCCATCACGCGCGGCAGGCCGGGCGCCAGCGCCGCATGGATCACGTCCGAACCGTCCTCGGCCAGGTACAGGTTCAGGATCTGCGCGATCAGGTCGTTCAGATCGAGCGGCGACAGCACCGCCGGCGGTGCCTTGGCGTAGTCGCGGAAGTCGTCGACCATGCGCTTCATGGCGTCGACCTGGTTGACGATGGTGTCGGTGCCCTTCTTGAGCAGGGCGGCGCTCTGCGGGTCGAGGCTGTCCGCCAGCTTCATCTGCAGGCGCTCGGCCGACAGCTGGATCGGGGTCAGCGGGTTCTTGATCTCGTGCGCCAGGCGTCGCGCGACCTCGCCCCAGGCCACCGAGCGCTGCGCCGAAATCACGTCGGAGATGTCGTCGAACACCACGATGAAGCCGCTGCCCACCCCCACCGGCAGGCGCGAGCCGCGCGCCAGCACGGTGATGTCGTGGTCGTCGTCGTTGCCCGAGCGGCGCGGGATCTCGATCTGCTGCTGCCAGTGCGCGCGCAACTGGCTGCGCCGGCCGGATGCCGACTGCGCGCTCTGGGCCGCGCTCTGCGCCGAGAACGCGCGCGTGACCGCGCCGGCGAAGGATTCGAGGCCCTGGATCGCGTCCAGCGGCTGGCCGGCCAGCGCGGCGACGTCGACCTGCAGGATGCGGTGCACGGCGTCGTTCGAATTCACCACCACGCCGTCGGCGTCGAGCACGATCACGCCGGCCGACATGTTGGCCAGCACCGATTCCAGGTGGGCCTTGGCGCTCTCCAGCGCGGCGCGGTTGCGCTCCACCGCGGACCTGGCCTCGAACAGCTGGCCGGTCATGGCGTTGAAGGACTGGGTCAGCGTGCCGAGTTCGTCGCTGGTCTCGACGATCGGGCGCGGCGACAGGTCGCCTTCGGCCACCGCGCGCGTGCCCTCGGCCAGCACCAGCAGCGGCTGCGCCAGGTTACCGGCGATCAGGAAGGCGCTGCCGATGGCGCCGAAGATCGCCAGCAGCAGGGTCAGCGTGAGCGTGCCGATGTACATCTTGCGCAGGCCGGTGCGGCCGAACTTGCGGTCGCGGTATTCGCTGTAGGCGGTGCTGATCACTTCCGCGTTGGAGGCCAGGTTGACCGGCACGCCCTGCAGCAGCTGCAGGTAGCGCGGCGCCACGCCGGGCGGCTCGGGCACCGCGATCACCACGCGCAGGCGCAGGCCGGTGGCGGCGTCCAGGCCGTTGTGCTCGCCGTTGTTGTCGCCGCTGTTGTCGTGCACGACGCGGTCCATGCCGCCTTCGATGCGCGCATAACCGCCCGGCATGGCGGCCTGCCTGAGCATCTGCGCGGTCGGCAGGTCCGGGGACAGGTCGGTGCCGTGATCCTCGCTGGCCGAGGCCAGCAGCTTGCCGCCGGCATCGAGCAGCATCGCGCTCTGCATGCCGTCGTCCACGGTGCGCATCAGCACGATGCGCGCGCTGCCATCGGGCTGGCCGGCCAGGGTGACGGCGGTGGTGCCGGCGGTGGCGCCGAGGTCGCTCAAGGCTTCGTCGAGCGCGGCCTGTCCCAGCTTCAGGCCGGAATCGAGCGCCGCTTCGATCTTGACGTCGAACCAGGATTCGATCGAGTGCGAGACGAACTGCACCGACACCATGAAGATGACCAGCCCGGGCAGGATGCCGATGCCGGCGAACAGCAGCACCAGCCGCGCCATCAGCTTTGAACCGAAGCGGCCGGCCTTGTAGCGCGAATACAGGCGCGCCAGATAGACGATCACCAGCAGCAGCAGCGCGCCGGCAACGGCGACGTTCAGGCCCAGCAGCCAGGAAAAATAGCGGTCGAGGAAGCCCGAGTTGTCGGACGCGGATGCGAGCAGGAACAGCAGGATCGAGGCGATCGCGCTGCCGACCACGAGGGCGTAACGCAAAGCTTTCGTCACTGCTTACTCCGCACGATAGGTAAAGGTCTTCTTATGCGACGTCAGACGCCAGTCGGAATTGTTCAGGGCGTCGATCTGGAGCGGCTTCTGCAGGTAATCGCGGTCCATGAACATGCGCAGGGTCACGTTGTAGGTCTCGCCCGGCTTGAGCGCACTGCGGGGCCCGATCAGCCAGCGGCCCGGGCGCCGGATCGCCAGCAGCGCTTCGTCGAGCGTGTCGTAGGTCAGCTGCACGCTGCCGATGGCCAGCACGTGGTAGACCCGGGCCAGCACATCGTAGTCGAGGCGCACGGTGCGGCGCGCGGCGATCGCGCGGTCGTCGGTCCAGTACCAGCGCGGGCGGGTCAGTTCGATCTCGGTGGTGAAGTACACCGGCATCCCGCCCTGCACCGCCTGGCGCAGGCTGGAGGTGAGGTCGAAGGAATACATCGCATCCAGGCGGTAGCCGTCGTCGGATGCCTCGATGCGATTGCGGGTGATGTCGATCCCGTCGGCCGCCTGCGCCGTGACGCACGCAAAAGCCAGCAATAGCTGGCAGGCGAGGAGGCGGAATAGTCGTACAGTCACTAGGGGGCCTTACAAAAGCGTTGTCGGGGATACTATGACGCGGCCTTTTGGAACAGGGCATAGAAAAGACCATCATGATCCTGCCCGGCACCGCTTCGTGGAAGCAACTGGCCCGGCGCATCGAGACGGACCGCACCGTGGCGCACCGCAAAAGCGGCGGCCTGCGCTTCCGATTCCTGCGGCCAGAGCGAACATGTCACGAACAGCAATTTACCATCGGGCCGCAGCATCTGCCAAAGGTTGTCGAGTATTTTCGAGGAAAGTGTTGCAAGTTGGTGGGTATCGCTCTTGCGGCGCAACCAACGGATATCCGGGTGGCGCCGGACGATACCGGAGGCCGTGCACGGCACGTCGGCCAGGATACGATCGTATTGACGGCCGTCCCACCAGCCGCGCTCTTCGGCGGGACCGGAAGTCACCTGCGCCGACAGACCGAGACGCTGCAGATTCTGCTCGACCCGGGCCAGGCGGCGCGCGTCGACGTCGAGCGCGGTCAGATCCGCCTGCGCCAGTTCCAGGATGTGGCCGCTCTTGCCGCCGGGGGCGGCGCAGGCATCCAGCACGCGCATGCCATCGCGCACGTCGAGCAGCGGCGCCGCCAGCTGGGCACCGGCATCCTGGACCGAGACCAGGCCGTCGTCGAAGCCCGGGATCTGGTGCACATTGACCGGCACCGCCAGGCGCAGCGCCGACGGTCCGACCTGCTGCGCGTCCATCCCGGCCGCGTTCAGCGTTGCCAGGTAGTCTTCCACGCTGGTCTTGCGCACGTTCACGCGCAGGGTCAGCGGCGGCTGCTTGTTGCCGGCCGCGAGCACCTGTTCCCAGGCGTCCGGATAGGCGCCGCGCACCGAGTCGATCCACCATTGCGGGTAATTCCAGCGCGCCAGCGGTTCGCGCAGGGCTTCCTGCACCAGCTGCGCGCGCTCGCGCAGGAAACGGCGCAGCACCGCGTTGACCATCGCCTTGGCATGGGCGAAATCCGGATGCGCGCCCGCCGCGCCGACCGCCTGGTCGACCACGGTGAAGGCTTCGTAGGGCGGCTCGCCGCCGTCCGGCGTGTCGAGCAGCGCCAGCGCCGCGCACAGCAGGCCGGCCAGCATCGGCGGCTCGGGCGCCTTGCTGGTCATCAGCTGCAGCAGGGTCTCGCTGCGGCCCAGCTGGCGCATGCTGCGGTAGGCGATGTCCTGCATCGCGCCGCGCGCCTGCGGCGCGGCGTCGTAGGCCTGGAACACCTCGGCCAGCGCCTGCGGCAGCGCGGTGCCGGCGCGCACCCGCGCCAGGCTGCTGGCCGCGCCCAGCAGGGCAAAGGCGAGCGAATCCGGCTTCAGGTCGGGCAGGTAATCGAGCTGGAGCGGATTCTTGACTTCATGGCTGTGGCGCAGGCGGGTCTCATCGGCGCGCGGCGCCGGCGCACGCTGCGGTGCGGTACGCGCCTCGGGGGCGCGCTGAGGCGCCGGACGTGCCTCGGGGGCCCGTTGCTGCGCAGGCCGCGCCTCGGACGCGCGCTGCGGCGCCCTGCCCTGTCCCTGGGCGGCGCCCGGCCTCGGCTGGCCCGGACGCGCGGCGGCGGCCGGCTTGGCGGCCTTGGCCGGGGCCTTGGCTTTGGGCTTGAGGGTGAGCGTCGGGCGCTTTTCGGTCATGGCAAATCAATCAATACATAAAGGCGCACATTGTAGCGGGTTGGCGTTGCGTAGGCTTAAATGTGGCTTTATGGAGCCGTGGAGCAAGCCTCGGGCCGTACTCCGCGTTGCAGCAAACCAGTATAATGGCCGCTGTTTGCCTGTGGATTCTCCACCGCTTTATTAAATTTCTGATACCGCCCATGCTCGCCCAACAAAAACAAGATATCGCCGCCCTGTTCCAGGCCGCGCTGGCGCCGATCGTCGCCGGCACCGAACTGACGCCCAATATTGTGTTGGAGCGTCCGCGCGACCCCAGCCACGGCGATATCGCCTGCAACGTCGCCATGCAGCTGGCCAAGCCGCTGAAAACCAATCCGCGCGAGCTGGCCACGCGCCTGGTCGCCGCCCTGCTGGCCGATCCCAAGGCCGCCGGCCTGGTCGAGTCGGCCGACGTCGCCGGCCCGGGCTTCATCAACCTGCGCGTGGCCAGCGCGGCCAAGCAGTCGGTGGTGCGCAGCGTCCTCGAGCAGGGCGAAGCCTACGGCCGCAACAGCGCCGGCGCCGGCCACCACGCGATCATCGAGTTCGTGTCGGCCAACCCGACCGGTCCGCTGCACGTCGGCCACGGCCGCCAGGCCGCGCTGGGCGACGCCCTGTCCTCGCTGTTCGAATCGCAGGGCCACGAAGTGACCCGCGAGTTCTACTACAACGACGCCGGCGTCCAGATCGCCACGCTGGCCAACTCGGTGCAGGCGCGCGCACGCGGCTTCAAGCCGGGCGACGCCGAATGGCCCGAGTCCGCCTACAACGGCGACTACATCGCCGACATCGCCGCCGACTTCATGGCGAAGAAAACCGTGTCCGCCAGCGACGGCGAACCGGCCACCGGCTCCGGCGACGTGAACGATATCGAATCGATCCGCCGCTTCGCCGTGGCCTACCTGCGCAACGAGCAGGACCAGGACCTGCAGGCCTTCGGCGTCAAGTTCGACAACTATTACCTGGAATCGTCGCTGTACGCCGACGGCAAGGTCGAAGCCGCCGTGCAGGCGCTGATCGACGCCGGCGTCACCTACGAGCAGGACGGCGCGCTGTGGCTCAAGACCACCGACTACGGCGACGACAAGGACCGCGTGATGCGCAAGTCCGACGGCACCTACACCTATTTCGTGCCGGACGTGGCTTACCACATCCAGAAGTTCAAGCGCGGCTTCGACCAGGCCATCAATATTCAGGGCAGCGACCACCACGGCACCATCGCGCGCGTGCGCGCCGGCCTGCAGGCGGTAAACATTGGTATCCCGCGCGGTTATCCTGATTATGTGCTGCACAAGATGGTCACCGTCATGAAGAACGGCGAAGAGGTCAAGATCTCCAAGCGTGCCGGTTCCTACGTGACCGTGCGCGACCTGATCGAATGGTCGGGCAACGGCGACGTGACCCGCGGCCGCGACGCCGTGCGCTTCTTCCTCATCTCGCGCAAGGCCGACACCGAATTCGTGTTCGACGTCGACGTCGCGCTGGCGACCAACGACGAGAATCCCGTCTACTACGTGCAGTACGCCCACGCGCGCATCTGCTCGGCGCTGGCCAACTGGGGCGGCGACGTGGCGAGCCTGGCGAACGTCGACCTGGCGCCGCTGACCCAGCCGCACGAGGCAAGCCTGCTGGCCAAGCTGGCGGACTACCCCGAGATGCTGCAGCGCGCCCGTGCCGAGCTGGGCCCGCACCAGGTCGCGTTCTACCTGCGCGAACTGGCCGGCGAGCTGCACAGCTACTACTTCGCGCACAAATGGCTGCTCGACGACGACGAGCCGCTCAAGCTGGCACGCCTGGCGCTGGCAACCGCAACGCGCCAGGTGCTGCGCAATGGCCTCGCACTGATCGGCGTCTCGGCGCCGGACAAGATGTAAGCGTTTTTCAATCACATACTCGTATCACATGACGCTCTCGCTTCGTTCCTTCACGCGCCAGCGCGGCAGTACGCTGACTGGTCTCATCATCGGCCTGATCGTGGGCCTCGGTATCGCAGTCGCGGTCGCACTGACCATCACCAAGGGCGCTTCGCCCTTCACGGAAAAGACCGCGAAGTCCGGCCGTCCGGCCGATCCGGCGCCCGGCCAGGCGCTCGATCCGAACAAGCCGATGTACGCCAACCGCGACGCCGCGCGCGAAGCGAACAAGGAGCTGAACGACAAGGCGGCGGCGCGCAGCGCGCGGCCGGCCGCCGACACGCCGGCCCCTGCCCCTGCGCCGGCGCCTGCCGCGCCGTCGGACGATCCGCTCGGCCAGGCGATCGCCGGCATGAAGGAACCGGCCGAAACCCGTCCGGAGACGCCGCGCATCGAGAGCCGCCAGATCGCCGCGGCGCCGAAGCCGGCCCCGGTGGCGGCAGCGACGCCGGCGCCGTCGGCCCCATCCGCATCGTCATCGGCGGGCGGCGACGGCAGGACCATCTATTACCTGCAGTTCGGCGCCTTCCGCAACATGTCGGATGCCGAAGCGACCCGTGCCAAGCTGGCCCTGCTCGGTTTCGAAACCACGATCAGCGACCATAACAACGACAGCGGCGTGCTGCACCGCGTGCGCCTCGGCCCGTTCAACCAGGTCGAAGCGATGAACAAGGCGCGCGCCAAGCTGCTCGACAGCGGCGTCGACGTCGCCATCGTGCGCAACCAGCGCTAAAAGAGCTTTGATACAAGGAGTGTCCATGCGCCCACTGCGCCGCCTGTTCAGCATCGCCCTGTTCGGCCTCGCCGCCCTGCCCGCCAGCTTCGCCGCCGCGGCCGAGCCCCAGAACGGCGCCCAGTACCTCACGCTGCCCTCGCCGCAGCCGACCGATACAGGTAACAACGGCGGCAAGAAGGTCGAGGTGATCGAGTTCTTCGCCTATTACTGCCCGCACTGCTACGCCTTCGAGCCGCAGCTGGCGGCCTGGGTCAAGAAACAGGGCGACAACATCGTCTACAAGCGCGTGCACGTGGCCGGCCCGGCCAGCGTGGCACCGCAGCAGCGCCTGTTCTACACGCTCGACGCGATGGGCCTGGTCGAGCAATACCACCAGAAGGTGTTCGATGCGATGCACGTGCAGCGCCTGCGCCTGTCGAGCGACGAGCAGGTGTTCGACTGGGTGGCGCAGAACGGCATCGACCGCGCCAAGTTCATCGACACCTGGCGCTCGTTCGGCATCCAGGCCCGGCTGCGCCGCGCCGGCGCGATGATGGATGCCTACGCGGTCGACCGCTGGCCGATGGTCGTGATCGACGGCCGCTGGGTCACCTCGCCGTCGCAGGTGAAGGAAGGCGCCACCGAGGCGCAGCAACAGCAGGCCACGCTGCAGGTGATGGACTGGCTGGTCGACAAGGCCAAAGCCGAGAAGCGATGAGCGGCGCGGGCCGCCGACGCGTGTTCATCACCGGCGCTTCGAGCGGCATCGGCGCGGCGCTGGCGCGCGAATACGCGGCGCAAGGCGCGGTCCTCGGCCTGCTGGGCCGGCGCCGCGCCGCCCTCGAGGCGGTCGCGGCCGCCCTGCCCGGCACCCATCATCTGTACACCGCCGACGTCACCGACCATGCGGCGCTGGCCGCCGCCGCGGCCGACTTCATCGCGCGCGAGGGCGGCGCCGACATCGTGATCGCGTCGAGCGGCATCTCGCACGGCACGCTCACCGAGCGGCTTGAGGACCTGCCGCTGTTCGACGAGGTGTTCGCCGTGAACGTGGGCGGCACCATCGCCACCTTCGCCCCCTTCATCGAAGCGATGAAGCGCGGCGCCGGCCCGCGCCGCCTGGTCGCGATCGGCAGCGTGGCCGGCATCCGCGGCATGAAAGGGGCCGGCGCCTACTGCGCCTCGAAAGCCGCGGTGCACAGCTATTGCGAATCGCTGCGCCTCGAAATGAAACCCTACGGTATCCGGGTCGTGACCATCGCGCCCGGCTATATCGCCACCCCGATGACAAGCAATAACCGTTTTCCCATGCCCTTCCTGATGCCTGCGGAGCGCTTCGCCGCCCGCGCCGTTGCCACCATCGCCGGCGGGCGCAGCTTCCGCGTGATCCCGTGGCAGATGGGCATCGCCGCCGGCCTGCTGCGCCTGCTGCCCAACGCCGTGTTCGACGCCCTGTTCGCGCGCGCCCCGCAAAAGGCGCGCAAACTGCCTTCGGGAGCCGCGCAATGAACGCCGAACGCATCGCCGCGCTGTCCGGTGCCGGCAGCGGCGCCGGCGTAGCGGTCGAGGTGGTGGCGCAGACCGGCTCGACCAACGCCGACCTGCTGGCGCGCGCCTCCACGCTGGCCGCCCCAGTGCTGCTGATCGCCGAGCATCAGACCGCCGGCCGCGGCCGCGCCGGGCGTCCCTGGCTGTCGGCGCCCGACCACTCGCTCACCTTCTCGCTGGCCTGGAAGTTCGAGGGCGGCCTGCAGCGCCTGACCGGCCTGCCGCTTGCGGTGGGCGTGGCGCTGGCCGAAACCCTCGGCCGTCTCGGCCAGCAGGTCCAGCTGAAGTGGCCGAACGACCTGCTGAAGGACGGCGACAAGCTGGCCGGCATCCTGGTCGAGACCCAGCCCGCCGGATCGAACGGCGCCACCTGGGCCATCGTCGGCATCGGATTGAACCTCGCGATGCCGGACGAACTCGAAGAGAAGATCGGACGGGCCGTGGCCGCCGTGCCCTGGCTGGCCAGGATGGACCGCGACGCACTGATGGCGGCCGTGCTCGACGGGCTGGCGCAGGCGCTGGCGCAGTTCGCGCAGCACGGCTTCCCCGCCTTCAGCGCGCGCTGGAACGTGCTGCATGCCTACCAGGGCCAGGCGGTCACGATCCTCGACCGCGGCGAAGTGCTGCACGAGGGCCAGGCGGCCGGCGTCGACGATGCCGGCCGCCTGCTGCTCGACACGGAACACGGGCGCATCGTCATCGTCGCGGGCGACGTGTCGCTGCGCGTGAAATCATAGGCAAGGAGGCCGACATGCTGCTGCTGGTCGACGCAGGCAATACCCGGGTCAAGTGGGCGCTCGCCGAAGACGCCGCCGCGCCCGGCGACTGGATCGCGCACGGCGCCGTGCTGCACGCCGAACTGGAACGGCTGCCGGCCGCCTGGCTCGGCCACGGCGTCACGCGCGCCATCGTTTCCAACGTGGCCGGCGCCGCGATGCGCGCCGAGCTCGAGACGCTGCTGCCGGTGGCGCAGCCCGCATGGTTCGTGTCCGTGCCCGAACTGGCGGGACTGCGCAATGGCTACCGCAACCCCGGCCAGCTGGGCAGCGACCGCTTCGCCGCCGCGCTCGGCGCGCGCACGCTGGCGCCGGGCCGGGCGCTGGTGGTGGCCACCTGCGGCACCGCGACCACGGTGGATGCGGTCAGCGCCGACGGCGAATTCCTGGGCGGCATGATCCTGCCGGGCCTGGGCCTGATGCTGGGCGCGCTGGCGCGCGGCACCGCGCAGCTGCCGCACGCGGTTGCACCGCAATCGGCCGCCGATGCGCCGGCAACCTTTGCCGACAATACCCAGGATGCGATTCTGTCGGGCTGCCTGTCGGCCCAGGCCGGCGCCATCGAACGGGCCTGCGCGGCGCACGGTGCCGCGCTCTGCATCGTGTCCGGCGGCGCCGGCGGCCACATCGCCCCGCTGCTGTCGGTGCCCTGCCGTTTGCTGGATAATATCGTGCTGGCCGGCCTGCATGCGGCCGCTTCTGCCATGGGGACGTCGACGTGTTGAGATCTGCTTTCTGGGCCCTGCTGTTCCTGAACGCCGCCCTGTTCGCCTACGGCCAGGGCCTGCTCGGCACCGGCGGCGGCGAGCACGAACCGGCGCGCCTGAAGCGCCAGTTCAACACGCCCAAGCTGGTGGTGCTGACCGCCGAACAGGCGGCGGTGGCGGCCAAGGCGGCGCCGGCGCCGACCGCGCCGGGCGACGATGCGGCCGCCACCGAAACCGCACCGGCCGTCCCCGAAGCGCCCGCGCCTGCGCCGGCGGCACCGGCGCCCGCTCCGGCACAGGCGCTGGCCTGCCTCGACATCGGCACCCTGAGCGCCGGCGAGGCGCGCCGCTTCGAGGCGCGCCTGGCCGCGCTCGACCTGGGCGAACGGCAGACGCGCCAGGCGGTGCAGGCGCAGGACGTCAACAGCTGGCTGGTCAACATCCCGCCCCAGGGCAGCAAGGAAGCCGCCGACCGCAAGGCGGCCGAGCTGCGCGGCCTGGGCGTGGAGAATTTCTACATCATCAACGGCGACTCGCCGATGAAGTTCGCGATCTCGCTGGGCGTGTTCAAGACCGAGAGCGGCGCCCAGGCCCTGCTCGCCCAGCTGAACAAGCAGGGCGTGCACTCCGCCCGCATCACGCCGCGCGGCCCGCAGACCACGCATTACACCTACCGCATCCGCGGCCTCGACGAGGCCACCCGCAAGCGCATCGCCGGCTATGCCGAGCGTTACGACGACGTCGCGGTCAGGAACTGCCGCTGATTCCGTCAACGGCGCCGATATCACCACGTCGTCCCCGCGCAGGCGGGGACCCATGCTGCATTTCCGAAGTCCGTATCGTGAAGCATGCGAGGTGCTTCCGAGATGCCGCATGCCGGCCTTCAGCACGGGTCCCCGCCTTCGCGAGGAGCCGTTGCCGACAATGTCGGAAACGGCAACCTCAGAATTTCCCGCGCACGCCCAGCTGGAAAGTCCGGCCCGGATTGTACGAAGTGAACTGCGCGTTCGGGAACTGGAAGTAGGCCTGGCGCTTGGCCCGGTTCAGGTTCACGATGTCGAAGCTGATCGTCGGCCAGCCGTCGCGCTCCAGCACTTTCTCGAGGTCGACGTTGGACGAGAAATCGGCCTGCTTGTAATCCATCCCGTACAGCGCCGCCAGCGGGATGCCGTTCTGGTTGGCGCTGGCGCCCTGGCTGCCCTGCTGGTAGATGTGCGACAGGCGCGCCATGTAGCCGTGGTTCTCGTAGTAGATGCCGAAGTTGTTGCTCTTCTTCGGCACGCCGAGCGCCACGAAGCCTGCCGTGCCCTCGCCGGTCGCCTTCTGGTTGATGAAGGTGGCGGTTTCGCTGAAGCCGAAACCCTTCACCGGCAGCAGCCGGTCGAGCGGCTGCACCCAGCCGATCTCCAGGCCGCGGATGCGCAGGATGCCGCCGGCATTGCGCTCGCGCGTCATCACCACGGTGGCCGCGCCAGGGCCGCCGCGCGAGTCGATTGCCTGCTGCTGGGTCGGGATCAGGTTGTTGTAGGTGATGCCGTAGTCGGCCAGCGCGCTGAACGGCAGCGTGATGTTCTCGTTGACGGTGAAGCCCTTCACGCGCTTCTCGAACACGGTCAGGCTGACATAGCCTTCGCGGCCGGTGTACCAGTCGATGCCGAGGTCCAGGTTGTTCGACAGGTAGGGTTTGAGTTCCGGGCTGCCGATGGTGCCGACGTCGGCCGACGTGCCGCTGAAGTTGATGCCCGGCCGCAGCGAGTTCGGATTGGCGCGGGTCATGGTCTTCGAGACCGCGGCGCGCGCCACGATGTCCTGGCGCAGCGTGAGGGCGGCGGTGGCCGAAGGCAGCGTGTTGTTGTAGGTGTTGTCGGTGTATACCCACTCGGTCAGGTTCGGATACTTCGATCCGTTCTGCGTCAGGCTGGCGTTGCGCGGGTCGCTGAAGGAATTCAGCGAGCCGACTTCCTGCTTGGTGCGGATGTAGCGCACGCCGGCGTTGTAGCGCAGCGGGAAGCCCCAGGCATCCATCTGGCCGTTGATCTCGGTGTAGAAGCCGGTGGCGCGCTCGCGCACGTAGCCGGCGCTGGCGCCGGTCGAGGAACTGGTGGCGTCGGGTGCGCTGGCGTTGAAGGCGTCGTAGTTGGAATCCTTGCGGAAGCGGTCCCAGTCGATCACCAGCTTGCCGTAGGGACCGGGCACCAGGTAGCTGCCGAGCGACGATGCCGGGATCAGCGAGCCCTGATAGGTCAGCGGCGTGGTCTGCCCCGCCGTGTAGCCGGTGCCGTAGCCCGGATACAGCGCCGCGGCACTGGCGCCCGGCGTGCTGGCGCCATTGCAGGCAGGCGCGCCGTTCGGCCCCTGCAGGAACACCGATGGATTGTTGCCGCACACCGCGGCCTGCCACGCGGCCGAGTTGTCCTGGCCGCGGATGCGGCGGTCGATGTCGTCGTAGGCGATGCCGGTCTTCAGGTTCAGCCTGGCGTCGCCCCAGGTCAGGTCGCTGTGAAAACCCTTGGTGCTGGTTTCGCGCAGCTCGTTCTGGATGTTGACGCGGCCGCCGGTCCAGACGAAGTTGGCCGGGTCGTTGACGTCGCGGTTGAAGGTGATGCTCGGCACGCCGCCGCCGCCCTTGAAGGTGGCGACCAGGCCGCTGCCGTCGGCGGTGATCGGCATCACCGTCGGCGCCTCGTGGGTGAAGTTCGATTTGGTGGCGTTGGCCTGGGCGTCGAGCTTGAGGGTCGGCGTGATCTGCCATTCCATGCCCGGATTGATGCCTTTTAAATCGACGCGGTCGCGGCGCGGGCCGTATTCGATGAAGTAGCGCGCGTTGGCGTAGGTGCCGGCGGTGACCGTGCAGCCGCCGCTGCAGTCCTGCTTGTCGACCTGCATGTCGAGCGGGATCGAGAAGTTGTTGCGCACCGCCCAGGTGTACGCGACGCGCGACATGTCGTCGTCGCGCTTGCTGTACATGGTATCGACGTAGAAGTGCAGGTCGCGGGTCGGACGGTATTCGGCGCTGAGGATGGCGGCCGCCTTGTCGCGCGTGCCGAAGTAATCCATGAAGCGGCCCAGGCGCGGGATCAGGGCGTTGTCGATCTGGGCGATGTTCAGGCCGGGGTTGTGCGACAGCAGGAAGGCCTGGTCGATCGGCGTGCCGGCCACCAGGCCGGCGCCGGCACCCGCCGGCACCGTGGCCGGGATCGTCCAGTTGCCGCCGCCGGTGCTGTTGCGGTTCGACGCCGGGTTCTGCGCGGCCGTCAGGTTGGGGTTGGTCATGCCCAGGGTTTCGTAGCCGGTGGTGCGCGCCTTCTGGCGATTGACCGAGATGCCGGCCAGGATGCCGAAGGTGTCGCCCCAGGTCTTGCTGGCCAACAGCGAGCCGCGCCCGCCGACGCCGTCCGCGATCTGCTGTTTCTGCGCGGTGGCGCTGTAGGAGACGTGGGTGCCCTTGTTGTCGAAGGGTCGCGCGCTGCGCAGGTTGACGATGCCGGCGGCGCCGCCTTCCAGCATCTCGGCGGTCGGGCTCTTGCTGACGGTAAGTTTGGTGAACAGGTCGGTCGGCAGCAGGTCGAGGTCGATCTCGCGGTTGGTGTTGGCACCGTCGATCGGGCCGGACGAGGCCACCGCGATCTGCGCGTTGTTGAGCAGGACCTTGGTGAAGCTGGACCCGAGGCCGCGGATCTGGATGTTCATGCCCTCCCCGGTCACGTCGCGCGCGATCTGGATGCCGGGAATGCGGCCCAGCGACTCGGCGATGTTCTTGTCCGGGAATTTGCCGAAGTCCTCGGCGCTGATGGTGTCCTGGAAGCCGACGGCCTCCTTCTTGTCCTTGGCGGACGATTCCAGGCTGCCGCGGTAGCCGGTGACCCGCACCACGTTGGTGTCGGCCTGCACGGTCGGGGTGTCCTGTGCATAGGCCTGGTGGATCAGGCCGGCCAGCATGCTCATGGCGAGCGCCAGCCGCCGACCTTGTCGATCTGACTGCTTCATCGTTGTCTCCTCTTTGTTGTTATGGGGCCGACTCGGGCGTCGACCGGTACAAATCAGGCAGCGTGAGTGTAGAAGCAGAATGTTAACAACGTCAATTCTTCAAACATTAATGTTATGCCCTAACACTAATGTATTGACATATGTTTATTTTGAAATTTTACCCACGTGCAAAACAACGTTGGGAGAATGTGTGTCCGGACGGACAAATCGCGGTTATCTCGCGCCGGAGACGGCGCGCGCGATACGTGCGCGGCAGGCGGCCGTGCCGAATGACGGCCGGCTGCCCGTTCCCGGCTGTGCGGGAACGGGGTATGGGAGGAGCGCCTGGGCTCAGCGCTTGATGACGATCGGCTTCAGGCCGAGCGACGACGGCAGCGCGCGCGCCGCTTCCTGCGCCATGGCGCGGGTTTCGTAGGGACCGCTGAGCAGGCGGTTGACGCTGCCCGAGCGCACCACTTCGAGCGCCTGCGAGACGCCGGACTGCTTCAGCTGCGCGCTGATTTCCTCGGCCTTGCCTTCGCGTCCGTAGGCGCCCAGCTGCAGGTAGAAACCCGATACGGCTGCCGCCGGCTTGTCCGCGGGCGCAGCGGCCTGCGGTCTGGCGACGGCGGCGCTGTCCATGTCGACGCGGTCTTCCAGCATCAGGGCGGCGATGGACGGCGGCGCCGGCAGCGCCTGGGCCTGCGACGCGGCGGCGCGCCGCGCGGTGGCGATGCGGGTGCCGTCGTCCGGGAACAGGCGCTCGACCTCGACCTGGTGGCTGCCCTTGCCCAGCAGGCCGAGCTTGAGCGCGGCGGTGTAGGAGACGTCGATCAGGCGGTCCGAGTGGAAGGGGCCGCGGTCGTTGATGCGCACCACCACCGAGCGCCCGGATTCGACGCTGGTGATGCGGGCGTAGGACGGGATCGGCAGCGTGGGGTGCGCGGCCGTCATCTTGTACATGTCGTAGGGCTCGCCCGACGAGGTGCGCTGGCCGTGGAACTTGACGCCGTACCAGCTGGCCACGCCCTTGGCGGTGTAGGGCTCGTCGTTCAGGATCGGTGTGTAGGTGGTGCCGAACACCGCATACGGCCGGTTGGCGAACTTGGCGTAGGGTTCGTACTTGACCACGGCGTCCGGCATGTCGGCCAGGCCGTCCGGCGGATTGGCGCCGGGGCCGTCGTCCTGGTAGTAGCCGCCGCGGCCGGAACCGGCTGCAGGCAGCTTGGGCAGGTCGGGATTGATCTTGCCGTGGTTGGTGGTGACCTTGTGTTTCCAGGGCAGCGGAATCAGGCTCTTGTGTTCGCCGTTTTCTCCGGTGGTACTGCAACCGGTCAGCATTGCCATTAACGCAATGACTACCGGGAGTACGCTGGAAACGGCCTTTGCGTTCTCTTTCATGTCAGGTCTGCACCAGCTTGCGGTGTCGTTGAATACTCATCAATATACCAGAGCATAGTCCCAAAGTAATCAGCGCCGTACCGCCATAGCTCATGAAAGGCAGCGGAACTCCCACAACGGGCAGGATGCCGCTGACCATGCCCATGTTGACGAAGGCATACGTAAAAAACATCATCGAGACAGATCCGGCCACCAGGCGCGTGAACAGGTTCGGCGCATTCGCCGCGATCATCATGCTGCGGCCGATCAGCAGCAGGTACAGGAACAGCAGCACCAGGTTGCCCACCAGGCCGAATTCTTCCGAGTACACCGAGAAGATGAAATCGGTGGTGCGCTCGGGGATGAATTCCAGGTAGGCCTGGGTGCCCTTCATATAGCCCTTGCCGGACATGCCGCCGGAACCGATCGCGATCACCGACTGGATGATGTGGAAGCCCTTGCCGAGCGGGTCGGAGGTCGGGTCGATCAGCGTCATCACGCGCTCGCGCTGGTAGTCGTGCAGCATCGACCAGGCCACCGGCAGGCCGGCGCAGCCGGCCGCGAACAGCGCCGCCAGCGCCTTCCACGACAGGCCCGCCAGGAAGATCACGTAAAAGCCGGACGCGCCCACCAGCAGCGCGGTGCCGAGGTCGGGCTGGCGCGCGATCAGGCCGAACGGGATCAGCAGCAGGAGCGCCGCCACCGCGAAGGTTTTCCAGTTCAGCAGCCCGGCACGGGTCTGGAAATACCAGGCCAGCATCAGCGGCGTGGCGATCTTGAGGATCTCGGACGGCTGGATGTCGACGCCCACGTGCAGCCAGCGCCGCGCGCCCTTCTTGATGATGCCGAACAGCGCCACCGCCACCAGCAAGGCCACGCCGAAGGTGTAGATCGGCACCGCGATGCGCAGCAGGGTCTGGGGCGGCACGTTGGCCGCGACCCACATGACGATGAAGGACAGCAGGATGTTGCGCATCTGCCCTTCCATGCGGCCCGGGAAGTCGTGGCCGGCCGAGCTCATGGTCAGCGTGCCGACCGAGAACAGCAGGAACAGGATCAGGGCCAGCGGGCCGTCGAACACGGTGAAATAGGGTTTCAGGCGCCGGCTCAGCGAGCGCCTTTCGGGAATGTGGGCCATGCTTACTCCTCTTTGTTGCCGGGCGTTTCACCGCCCGGCGGCTTCGGCAGGCCGGCGTTCGGACCGAAGGATTCCTCCGGGATCGCCATGTCTTCCTTCTGCAGCGCGGCCGCCGGCTTCGCCTTGTCGCCGGGACGCTTGCCCAGCAGGTAGTAATCCAGCGCCTTGCGCACGATCGGCGCGGCGTAGGTCGAACCGAAGCCGGCGTTCTCGACCACCATCGCGATCGCGATCTTCGGCTTGTCGGCCGGCGCGAAGGCGGTGAACAGGGCGTTGTCGCGCAGGCGCTCCGGGGTCATGTTGTGGTTGTACTTGGCGCCCTTCAGGCCCACCACCTGGGCGGTACCGGTCTTGCCGCCGACGGTATAGCCGGCGTTGCGGAAGGCCATGTAGCCGGTGCCGCTCTGGTCGGTGGTCACGCCGACCATGGCGCGCTTGATCACCTCGATGTTCTCCTGCTTGAGCGGAATGCGGCCCGACTCCTTGGCCACCGTCAGCGTGCGCTGGCGGGTGCCGCCGTCCTCCAGGATCTTGACCAGGTGCGGCTTCATGATCACGCCGTTGTTGGCCAGGGTCGCGACCGCGTGCGCCAGCTGCAGCATGGTGTAGCTGTTGAAGCCCTGGCCGATGCTGATCGAGATGGTGTCGCCGCCGACCCACTTCTGGGCCGCGCGGTTCTTCTGGAAGCGCTTGCGCTTCCATTCCTGCGACGGGAGCACCCCGCCCTTCTCGTGATCGAGGTCGATGCCGGTCGGCGAGCCGAAGCCGAACTGGCCCATGAAGCCGCTGATGGCGTCGATGCCCAGCTCGTTGCCGAGCTGGTAGTAGTAGGTGTCGCACGACATCACGATCGAGCGGTACATGTCGACGTAGCCGTGGCCGCCCGGCTTGTCGTCGTTGAAGCGGTGCCCGCCCAGCATGAAGAAGCCGGCGTCGCTGATGCCCTGCTCCGGACGGCGCTTGCCCAGTTCGAGGGCCGCCAGCGCCATGAAGGGCTTGAAGGTGGAGCCCGGCGGATAGGTGCCGGACAGCGGACGGTTCATCAGGGGCCGGTCGAGCGAGGTATTCAGCTCGTTCCAGCTCTGGCTGTCGATGCCGTCGACGAACAGGTTGGGGTCGAAGCCGGGGCGCGACACGTAGGCCAGCACGTCGCCGGTCTCGGGTTCGATCGCGACCAGCGCGCCGCGGAAGTCGCCGAAGGCTTCCTCGATCACCTTCTGCAGCTCGATGTCGAGCGACAGGATCAGGTTGGTGCCCGGCACCGGCGGCGTGCGCGACAGCGTGCGGATCGCGCGTCCGCCGGCGGATCGCTCGACCTCTTCGTAGCCGGTCTGGCCGTGCAGCTGCTTCTCGTAGCTCTTCTCGACGCCTTCCTTGCCGATGTGGTCGGTGCCGGTGTAGTTGGCGGCATCGTCGCCGGCCTCGATCACCTTGGCTTCCCTGGTGTTGATGCGGCCGATGTAGCCCAGCACGTGCGAGGCGATCTCGCCCAGCGGGTACTGGCGGAACAGGCGCGCCTGCACTTCCACGCCGGGAAAGCGGAAGCGCTGCGCGGTGAAGCGCGCGACCTCGTCGTCGCTCAGGCGGGTGCGGATCGGGATGCTGGAAAAATTCTTCGACTCTTCCATCAGGCGCTTGAAGCGTTTCCGGTCCTTCGCTTCGATGACGACCAGCTTGGCCAGCTCGTCGATCACGGACTCGAGGTTGGCTTCCAGCTTGGACGGCGTGATCTCGAGCGTGTAGGCCGAGTAGTTGCTGGCCAGGACCACGCCATTGCGGTCCAGGATCAGGCCGCGGTTGGGGACGATCGGCACCAGCGCGATGCGGTTGTCCTCGGCCTGCGCCATGTACTGGTTGTGCTTGACGACCTGCAGCCATACCCAGCGGGTGACCAGCAGGCCGAAGCAGATGAACACGAACACCACCATCGCCGTCAGGCGCATGCGGAACAGGTGGATCTCGCGATCGCTGTCTTTAATTTCGGTCATGCGAGGTGCTTGGACTCAGTCTCAGATAGGACGGGTGTGGTCTTTGTCGACCGCGCGGCGCTGCGGCGCCAGCAGCAGCCAGGTAATCACCGGCCACAGGGCAACCGCGATCATGCTCTCGATGAAGTGCAGCCAGCCGGGAAAGCGGCCGGTGACGAAGAAGCGTACCAGCACCTGGATGGCCTGGGTCATCAGGAGCAGCGGGAACACGTGCATCGCCTGGGTCATCAGCGGGAACCACAGCACACGGCGGTGGATCATGATCGCCAGGTAGGACAGCAAGGTATAGGCCAGCGCGTTCTCGCCGAGCAGCGTGGCGTCGTGCACGTCCATCAGCAGGCCCATGCAGAAGGCGATGCCGATGCCGACCTTGCGCGGCTGGTGGATACCCCAGAACACCAGCACCAGCGCGACGAAGTCCGGCGCGCCGACCCAGCGGCCCCAGGGCAGCAGGTTCAGCATGAAGGCGCACACCAGGCTGAAGGCGATGAACAGCGGGCTGACCGGCAGCAGGATGTAGTGCGGGCGGTTGGTCGACGGCATCAGGTGCCTTCCTTCGGTATCGGTGCGGCGGCTTGCGCCGGCGCGGTGCGCGCCTGCGGCACGCCGTTCGCCGGCGTTCCCGCGGCGGGCTGGCGTGCCGGCGCGGTAGCGGCCGGTACCCGTGCCGGTGCGGCAGCCGGCGTCGCGGCCGGAAGCCGGCTGCCGGGTGCCGCGGTGGCGGCCGGCGCGGTAGTGGCCGGTGCGGTACTGGCCGGCGTGCGTGCCGGCGCAGTTGCCGGGACGGTGGCGGCGGGTTTGTTCACGGGGGCGGTGCCCGGCGCGGCGGCTGCGCCGGCGGCCGGGTTGGCGCCGCCCGCGGCGGGTGCCGCCGGCGGCAGCGGCTGGGCCGGCAGCGGCAGCGGCGGGACCGGCTCCATCTTCGGCAGGTTGCGGCGCGAAGTGGTGTTGCCGTTGGCCTTGGGCGCTTCTTCCGGCGGGCGCGGGGTGGCCGGCTGGTCGGACATCACGACCAGCAGCTGGCGGTGGCGGTCGATGCCGGCCAGCGGCTGGCACACCACGCGGCCGAAGGCGCCCTGCGCCACGTTCTCGACCTGGATCACCTTGGCCACCGCCAGGCCGGCCGGGTACATGCCGTCCAGGCCCGAGGTCACCAGCACGTCGCCGACCTGGATGTCGGCGTTGGGTGCGACGAAGCGCAGATCGAGCAGGCCGGAGTGGCCGCGCCCGTAGGCCACGCTGCGCAGGCCGCTACGCAGCACCTGCACCGGGATCGCCTGCTCCTTGTCGGTCAGCAGCGTGACTTCGGAGGTGAACGGGAACACGCGCGTCACCTGGCCGACCACGCCGGCGTTGTCGATCACCGGCAGGCCGAGCTTGATGCCGGCGCGCGCGCCGCGGTCGAGCACCACGCGGCGCGTCGACGGGTCGCGCGCGTCATACAGGATCTCGCTCATCATCGAGCGCACCGGCAGGTGTTCGCGCGCATCCATCAGGCGCCGCAGGTGGGCGTTCTCGGCCATCTGGAGCTGGGCCTGCTGCATCGCCTGGGCCTGGGCCACCTGCTGGCTCTTCAGGTCGCGCACTTCCTTCTGCAGCGCGGACACCGAGGAAAAGTAGTCGCCCATGTTGGACACGGCATCGCGCGGCACCAGCGCCGCCATCTGCAGCGGGTACAACACCGTGGCCGCGACCTGGCGCACCGCGCTGAGCGCATGCAGGCGCGCGTCGACCACCAGCAGTGCGATCGAGACCAGAGCAAACACCGTCACCTTCACCCTTGCGGGGGCGCCTTGCTTGAAAAGCGGCGGAGGACTGTATTCCATGACTTCCAAATATGCGGGCGCGACGCGCCAACGGCACTGAAATATTAAGCGTAATCGATGTCGAGCATGAACGCACACAGGCGTCGTGGCCGAGCCACGACGCCTGTCCTGTCAAATCAAGCCGACTACGATCAACTGACGATCCAGCTTACTCGTACGAGAAGATCGAGCCGAGTTTGTCCATGCGCTCGAGGGCCATGCCCGAACCGCGCACCACGCAGGTCAGCGGATCTTCGGCCACCAGCACCGGCAGGCCGGTTTCTTCCATCAGCAGGCGGTCCAGGTCGCGCAGCAGCGCGCCGCCGCCGGTCAGCATCATGCCCTTCTCGGCGATGTCGGCGCCCAGTTCCGGCGGGGTCTGTTCGAGGGCGTTCTTGACGGCCGAGACGATGTTGTTGAGCGGGTCGGTCAGGGCTTCCAGGATCTCGTTGGACGAGATCGTGAAGGAACGCGGGATGCCTTCCGACAGGTTGCGGCCCTTGACTTCCATTTCCTTGACTTCGGAACCCGGGAAGGCCGAACCGATGGCCTTCTTGATCGACTCGGCGGTCTGCTCGCCGATCAGCATGCCGTAGTTGCGGCGGATGTAGTTGACGATCGCTTCGTCGAACTTGTCGCCACCCACGCGCACCGAACCCTTATACACCATGCCGCCCAGCGAGATGATGCCGACTTCGGTGGTACCGCCGCCGATGTCGACCACCATCGAGCCGGTCGCTTCCGACACCGGCAGGCCGGCGCCGATCGCGGCCGCCATCGGCTCTTCGATCAGGTAGACCTGCGAGGCGCCGGCGCCCAGCGCCGATTCGCGGATCGCGCGGCGCTCGACCTGGGTCGAACCGCAGGGCACGCAGATGATGATGCGCGGCGACGGACGGAAGAATTTCGAATCGTGCACCATGCGGATGAACTGCTTGAGCATCTGCTCGGTGACGGTGAAGTCGGCGATCACGCCATCCTTCATCGGACGGATCGCTTCGATGTTGCCGGGAACCTTGCCGAGCATCTGCTTCGCTTCCTTGCCCACTGCCTGGATCGTTTTCTTGCCGTTCGGACCACCTTCCTGGCGGATCGCGACGACCGACGGTTCATCCAGCACGATACCCAGGCCGCGCACGTAGATCAGGGTGTTGGCGGTACCCAGGTCGATCGCCAGGTCGTTCGAGAAGTAGCTGCGTAGAAAACCAAACATGTGTGTCCTGATGCGCACCGAATGCGCCTAATTCGAACTTCGATTTTTCGAAGTCCCTAACATTAATCGGGGAATCCTCGCCGCGACGGTTGAATCCGCATCGCGGGCTTGCATGCGTTGGGAAGGTCGCTTTCGCCCTTGAGAACGCATTAGCCCGCCATTCTACCTTATAATTTGGCGTTTAAATGCTGAAAAACGGGTGGTTTCGCCTCTATATCAGCCAGCGAGATCAGCGGTATTAGAAAGCTTTTATCAGCTTTAACGCGCCGTTATCCAAATTTCATTATCTGCATAACCATCTTTGATCGCGGCGCCGAGCCGCGCCATTTGCCATGTCCCTGACACTTTCAGACGTAAAACGGATCGCCAACCTGGCCCAGCTCGATATGGACGACGCCCACGCGGAAATCGCCCTGGGCGAGCTGAACGGGATTTTCGCCCTGGCCGAGCAGATGCAGGCAATCGACACCACCGGCGTTGCGCCGCTGTCGCAGCCGCTGGCCGCCGTGCTCGCGCTGCCGCTGCGTCTGCGCGACGACGTGGTCACCGAAGAAAACCGCCGCGACGACTACCAGGCACCGGCTCCCAAAGCCCAGGATGGCTTGTACCTGGTGCCGAAAGTTATCGAATAATAATCAGCCAGGATCGCCGCCAATCATGATGCACCATAAAACCATCAAGGAGCTGTCCACGCTCCTGCAATCGAAACAGCTGTCCGCGACCGAGCTGGCCCAGCATTATCTCGACCGTATCGCGGCCAGCCAGCACAACGCCTTCCTGGACGTGAATCCGGAATTGACGCTGGCCCAGGCGAAAGCCGCCGACGCGCGCCTGGCGGACGGCAGTGCCGGTCCGCTGACCGGCGTGCCGATCGCGCACAAGGACATCTTCGTCACCCGCGGCTGGCGCTCGACCGCCGCCTCGAAGATGCTGGGCAACTACGCCAGCCCCTTCGATGCGACCGTGGTCGAAAAATTCAACGACGCCGGCATGGTCACGCTGGGCAAGCTCAATTGCGACGAATTCGCGATGGGCTCGGCCAACGAAAACTCGGCCTTCGGCGCCGTCAAGAACCCGTGGGACCTGCTGGCCGTGCCGGGCGGCTCCTCGGGCGGTTCGGCCGCCGCCATCGCCGCGCGCCTGGCGCCGGCCGCGACCGGCACCGACACCGGCGGCTCGATCCGCCAGCCGGCCGCCTTCTGCGGCATCACCGGCATCAAGCCGACCTACGGCCGCGTGTCGCGCTTCGGCATGATCGCGTTCGCCTCCTCGCTCGACCAGGGCGGCCCGATGGCGCGCACCGCCGAAGACTGCGCCCTGCTGCTGAACGAGATGACCGGCTTCGACAGCCGCGACTCGACCAGCCTCACGGCCGAACAGGGCAACGCGCGCGAAGACTTCACGCGCGAGCTGGACCAGCCCCTGACCGGCCTGCGCATCGGCGTGCCCAAGGAATACTTCGGCGAAGGCCTGGCGAGCGACGTCGAACAGGCCGTGCGCGCTGCGCTCGACGAATTCGTGAAGCTGGGCGCCACCCTGGTCGAGATTTCGCTGCCCAAGACTTCGCTGTCGATCCCGGTGTACTACATCATCGCCCCGGCAGAAGCCTCGTCCAACCTGTCGCGCTTCGACGGCGTACGCTACGGCTACCGCGCCCCGGAGTACACCGACCTGCAGGACATGTACAAGAAGACCCGCGCGCAGGGCTTCGGCAAGGAAGTCCAGCGCCGCATCATGGTCGGCACCTACGTGCTGTGCCACGGCTACTACGACGCCTACTACGTGCAGGCGCAGAAGATCCGCCGCCTGATCGCCGACGATTTCCAGGCCGCCTTCAAGGACCAGTGCGACGTGATCATGGGCCCGGTAGCCCCGACCGTCGCCTGGGACCTTGGCGCGAAATCCGACGACCCGGTCGCCAACTACCTGGCCGACATCTTCACGCTGTCGACCAGCCTGGCCGGCCTGCCCGGCATGTCGATCCCGGTCGGTTTTGGTGCGGGCGAGAAGAACGCCAAGCGTCCTGTCGGCCTGCAGATCATCGGCAACTACTTCAGCGAAGCCAAGCTGCTGAACATCGCGCACCAGTACCAGCAGGCTACGAACTGGCACCAACAGGCGCCCGAAGGTGTCTAATGTTCGCGTGGGCACGGGGTGCCCACCCTACGCCAGGGGTCAGAGCCCGGTTTTTCTTTTCAAGGGCTCTGACCCCGGTGTGCAGCCGTAACGTCGGCAAAAGACAAAAGAGAGAATAATATGCAATGGGAAGTCGTCATCGGTCTTGAGAACCACGTCCAGCTCACGACCAATTCGAAAATCTTCAGCGGCAGCTCGATCAAGTTCGGCGCCGAGCCGAACACCCAGGCCAGCCCGGTCGACCTGGCGCTGCCGGGCGTCCTGCCGGTGCTGAACCACGGCGCCGTCGAGCGCGCGATCCGCTTCGGCCTGGCTGTCGGCGCAACAATCGCGCCGCAGTCGGTGTTCGCCCGCAAGAACTATTTTTATCCGGACCTGCCCAAGGGCTACCAGATCAGCCAGATGGACGACCCGGTGGTCCAGGGCGGCACCGTCAGCTTCGCCTACGAAAAGGACGGCAAGCTGGAGACGAAAACCGTCAACCTGACCCGGGCCCACCTGGAAGAAGACGCCGGCAAATCGCTGCACGAGGATTACGCCGGCATGAGCGGCATCGACCTGAACCGCGCCGGCACGCCGCTGCTCGAGATCGTGTCCGAACCGGAAATGCGCAGCGCCGCCGAAGCGGTCGCCTATGCGAAAGCCCTGCACGCGCTGGTGATGTGGCTGGGCGTCTGCGACGGCAATATGCAGGAAGGCTCGTTCCGCTGCGACGTCAACGTCTCGGTGCGCCCGGTCGGCCAGAAGGAATTCGGCACCCGCTGCGAGATCAAGAACCTGAACTCGTTCCGCTTCATGGAAGAAGCCATACACTACGAAGTGCGGCGCCAGATCGAGCTGATCGAGGACGGCGGCAAGGTCATCCAGGCGACCCGCCTGTGGGATCCGGACAAGAAGGAAACCCGCTCCATGCGCACCAAGGAAGACGCGCAGGATTACCGCTACTTCCCGGACCCGGACCTGCCGCCGCTGATGATCGGCCAGGACTGGATCGAGCGCGTGAAGGCGAGCATGCCGGAACTGCCGGCCGCGATGCGCGAGCGCTTCGTCAAGGACTACGGCCTGCCCGAGTACGACGCCCTGATCCTGACCGCCTCGCAGGGCATGGCCGCCTACTACGAAGCCGTGGTGGCCAAGGCCGGCAAGGACAACGCCAAGGCGGCCGCCAACTGGATGATGGGCGACGTGTCGTCGGCCCTGAACCGCGCCGACCTCGACATCATCCGCTCGCCGGTCGAAGCCTCGCAACTGGCCCTGCTGCTCAAGCGCATCGCCGACGGCACCATCTCGAACAACGCTGCCAAGAAGGTGTTCGGCATGATGTGGGAAGCGCAATCCGAAGACGAGCACCTGGCCGACGCCATCATCGAGCGTGAAGGCCTGAAGCAGATCTCGGACACCGGCGCGCTGGAAGCGATCGTCGACGAGGTGCTGGCCAACAACGCCAAGTCGGTCGAGCAGTACCGCGCCGGCAAGGAAGCCGCGATCAACGCGCTGATCGGCCAGACCATGAAGGCATCCAAGGGCAAGGCCAATCCGGCCCAGGTGACCGAGCTGCTGAAGAAGAAGCTGGCGGGTTGATTCTTTCCCTCCAGTATTGAAAAACCCGGGAGGCCGGCTTAAAAAGCCGGGCTTGCCGGGTTTTTTTACGCCGGTGCGTCCCATTGAAATCGGCAGGCCGGCCGGATCGCTATAATCCGGCGATATCCTTCCGAGGAATGGTCTCATGCGCAGAGCTGCCCTGTCCTGTCTCCTCCCCCTGGCATTCGGCATGGCCGGGGCCCGTGCCGTTGGCGCCGGCGAAGAGCCCACCCAGGTGTATGTCGCCGACGGCGAACTGGTGTACGTCGGCCTGCTCGATCCGCAGGCCAACGCGCGCCTGTTCGCCCTGTACGACAGTCTCGCCGACAAGCCGGCCGTGCTGTCGATCCGCAGCCGCGGCGGCACGACCAGCTACGGCCTGGCGCTCGGCCGCTGGGTGCGCGACCACAAGCTCGACGTGAAGGTGATGGAATACTGCATGTCGTCCTGCGCCAACTACGTGTTCCCGGCCGGGATCCACAAGCTGGTCAGCAACTTCGCCGTGATCGGCTTCCACGGTGGGCTCAGCAGCAAGACCTTCGAGTTCGACGCCGCCACGAAAAAGATGCTGGACGCCCTGCCGCCCGAGCGGCGCCAGGCGATGCTGGACCGGATCGCGTCCACCATCAAGGACGACGCCAAGCAGGAACAGGCATTTTTCCAGACGCTCGGCGTGCGCGCCGACTATGTCACGCTGGGCCAGGAAGAGCGCTACCAGCGCCGCCAGCGCAACGATCCGAACGCGGTCGGCTGGACCTATTCGCTGGACGATTTCGCACGCCTGGGCGTGCGCGACATCACCGTCATCAATCCGCCCTGGCGGCCCGGCAGCGCCCTGAAAAACATGTCGTTCGAGGTGCTCAGGCTGGACGAGTGAGCTTATACCCCGTATTGCGCGCGATACGCTGCGACCGCTTCCTTGTGCGCGCCCAGCGACGGATCCGCTTCCAGGTAGCCGAACAGGTCGGCCAGGTTGGCGATCGAGATCACCGGGATGCCGTAGTTCTGGCTGACTTCCTGCACCGCCGACAGCGGCGACAGCACGCCGTCGTGGCCAGCCCGTTCCATGCGGTCGAGCGCGATCAGCACCGCGGCCGGTTCGGCGCCGGCGGCGCGGATCATGGCGACCGATTCGCGCACCGAGGTGCCGGCCGAGATCACGTCGTCGATGATGACGACCTTGCCCTTGAGGCCCGCGCCGACGATGGTGCCGCCTTCGCCGTGGTCCTTGGCTTCCTTGCGGTTGTAGGCGAACGAGGTGTCGCGGCCTTTCGCCGCCAGCGCCACCGCGGTCGCGCTGGCCAGCGTGATGCCTTTGTAGGCCGGGCCGAACAGCATGTCGAATTCGATGCCCGAATCGATCAGGGTCTGGGCGTAGAACTGCGCCAGCTGGCCCAGGGTCGCGCCGTCGTGGAACAGGCCGGCATTGAAGAAGTACGGCGACTGGCGCCCCGCCTTGGTCGTGAATTGACCGAATTTCAGGACGCCTGCCTCGACCGAAAAGGCGATGAATTGTTGGCGCAGATTGCTCACGTGGCTTCCTCTCTTGCTCTGAATACGAAAGCCCGTATTGTAATCGCTTCTGTGGCCGGACTTTTACTGCAGACCGGCCAGATGGGCCACCTGCTCCGGCGTGATCGGCTTGACCAGGTGCTGCTCGAAGCCGGCCTGCGCACTCCTGGCCAGGTCCGCTTCCTGGCCGTAGCCGGTCAGTGCGAACAGGCGGCAGCGGTGCTCGCCCAGCAGCGTGCGCATGCGCGCCGCGAGCTGGTAGCCGTCCAGTACCGGCAGGTCGATGTCGAGCACCGCGATGTCGGGGCGCACGCGCTCGACCTGGGCCAGCGCGCTGACCGGATCGTTGAACACCTCGACCCGGTGGCCGTGCGCGGTCAGCAGCAGGCCCAGGGTCTCGGCGGCGTCGGCGTTGTCGTCGACGATCATGATGCGCTTGCAGGCCGCCGGCACGGGCACGGCTGCTGCCGCCAGGGGCGCGGCCGGGGTCGCGTGGGTCGCCGGGCTGACTTCGGGCAGCAGCACCACGAACTCGCTGCCGCGGCCGGCGCCTTCGCTGCGGGCGCGCACCGTGCCGCCATGCAGCTCGACGATGTTCTTGACCAGCGCCAGGCCGATGCCCAGGCCGCCCTGGCTGCGCTCGACGCTGCGCTTGGCCTGGAAGAACAGGCCGAACACCTGGGTCAGCATCTCCGGCGCCAGGCCGATGCCGTTGTCCTGCACGCTGATGCGCAGCCAGCCCGGCACTTCGCGGCGCGCGCGCAGCGTCACCCGGCCGCCCGGCTCGGTGTAGCGGGCGGCATTGGTCAACAGGTTGGAGACTACCTGCGCCAGCCGCATCGGATCGCCCTCCCACAGCAGGCCGGGCTCGACCTCGACGTCGAGGCGGTGGCGGCGCCGCTCCAGCAGCACGCCGGCCATCTCGACCGCCTTGGCCAGCGGCTGGCCGATGTCGGTCCGTTCGAACTTCAGCTCGATCTGGCCGCGCGTGGCGCGCGCCACGTCGAGCAGGTCGTCCACCAGGCGCACCAGGTGCTCGACCTGGCGCTCGATGATCTCGCGTTCGCGCGCCGCGCCGGTTTCGCCGCGCATGCGCATCAGCTGCAGCGCGGTGACGATCGGCGACAGCGGATTGCGCAGCTCGTGCCCGAGCATCGCCAGGAATTCGTCCTTGGTGCGGTTGGCGGCAGTCAGTTCGACCAGCAGCTGCTCGCGCTCGGCGTGCGCAAGTGCCAGGCTGCGCCGGCTGTGCACTTCGGCCGTGACGTCGACCGCCACCAGGATCACGCCCTGCTCTTCGCCGGGCGTGGTGTTCAAGGGTTCCAGGCTCAGTTTCAGGAAGCGTTCGTCGAGGCGGCCGTCGGCGCGTGCCAGTTCCACGCGCAGCTCCTCGACCTCGACCGGGGCAGCGCTGCCCTGCGCCAGCAGGCGCAGCGCTTCGCCGTCGCACAGCTCCGGGAACGCGGCGCCGAAGGTCCGGCCTTCGAGATCGGTGCGGTCCATCAGTTCGCAGTAGCGGCGGTTGGCGAGGCGGAAGGTGAACTCGGGACCGACCAGCAGCGCCGCCGCCATCGGCGCGCCGCGCAGCATGCGGTCGCGCTGGGCCAGCGCTTCGTCGCGCTGGTGGCGCTCGGTGGCGTCGCGCGTGAAGCAGCGCGTGTAGCGCAGCTGGCCATCCTCGAAATAGCCGTTCGAATGGATCACCACGTGCTTGATCGAGCCGTCCTTGCAGCGCAGGCGCGCCGGCTGGTCGTACAGCGTGCCGCCCGAGGACAGCGTGGCCAGGATGTGTTCGATGACCGGGCTGTCGACGTGGAACTCGGCGATGTGGCGGCCGACGTACTCTTCCCAGGCATAGCCCAGCATCTGCAGTTCGGCGCGGTTGGCCCACAGGATGGTGCCGTCGCCGGCGACCCGGTGCAGGCCCTCGGCCGCGTTTTCCATGAAATCCGCGAATTCCTGCTCGCGCCGGCGCAGCGCCAGCTCGACTTCCTTGCGGCGCGCGGTTTCGGGGTGATCGGAATGAGCGGAATGCTCGGGGATGGCGCGGTCTGCGCCGTCATGGTTGGTCAGCACGTCGAACTCCAGTGGTATTCAGATGCCCGCGACGCGTAGGCATAACTTCGCTAGCGCGACAGTGTAACAGACGGGCTGAGCGTTCCTGTCAGGCAAAAAACGAGGTACACTATCAGACTACCCTTTTGTTGCTGCTACGTCACATCTACGCCCAAACAGCTGCGTCCTGCATTCATCTCCGTATTATTTTCATAACCATGCCAAGAATTATTTCCGCCAACCTGAACGGCATCCGTTCGGCCCACAAGAAAGGCTTTTTCAACTGGATGGCCACGCAGGACGCCGATTTCATCTGCGTCCAGGAGCTGAAGGCCCAGCAGGCCGACATGACCGAGCACTTCCTGACGCCGCACGGCTACCACGGCCACTTCCACTACGCCGAAAAGAAGGGCTATTCCGGCACCGGGGTCTACAGCCGTACCAGGCCGGACACGATGAAGACCGGCTTCGGCTGCGTCGAATTCGACAACGAAGGCCGCTATACCCGGGTCGACGTCGGCAACCTGACCGTGATCTCGCTGTACTGCCCGTCCGGCTCGTCCTCGCCCGAGCGCCAGCTGGCCAAGTTCCGTTTCATGGAAGCCTTCCTGCCGCACCTGATGGAACTGCAGGCCGAGGGGCGCGAAGTCGTGATCTGCGGCGACTGGAACATCGCGCACAAGGAGATCGACCTGAAGAACTGGAAGGGCAACCTGAAGAACTCCGGCTTCCTGCCGGAAGAGCGGGCCTGGATGACCCGCATCTTCGACGAATTGGGCCTGGTGGACGTGCACCGCGTGGTGAACCAGGAACCCGAGCAGTACACCTGGTGGAGCAACCGCGGCCAGGCCTGGGCCAAGAACGTGGGCTGGCGCATCGACTACCACGTCGCCACCCCGGGCATCGCGGCCAAGGCGCACGCGGTCTCGGTCTACAAGGACGAGCGCTTCTCGGACCACGCGCCCCTGATCATCGACTACGCACTGTAATCAATCGCCCGGGGCGGCGGCCTGTGCGGCGGCCGCCGCCAGAATCTCATCCATCGCGGCCGGCTTGAGCAGGTGATGATCGAAGCCGGCGGTTTGCGAGCGTAGGCGGTCCCGGGCCATGCCCCAGCCGGTCAGCGCACCCAGCGTCATGGCGGCATCGGCACGGCATTGTCGTCGGCGATCAGGAGACATGGTCATGCGATCGGGATGCAGTGGCACGCCGTGGCGTTCACTCAACGATAACACGGGCAAGCGTACCGGTGGTGGCCGCGGCGGCGCCGGTTCAGGCCGGCCAGTCCAGCGTGCGCCGGCTCTCGAAGCGGCGCGCTTGCCCGGTGAGCGGATCGTCGAAGCCGATGCCGCGCGCCAGCAACTGCAGCGGCGCCGAATAATCGTCGCCCTTGCACGGCAGTGCGACCGGATAGAAGGCGTCGTTCAGGATCGGCACGCTGAGCGACGCCATGTGCAGGCGCAACTGGTGCTTGCGCCCGGTATGCGGATGCAGGCGGTAGCGCGCCAGGTCGCCGCGCCGCTCGATCAGTTCGACCAGGGTCTCCGAATTCGGTTCGCCCGCCTCTTCCTTCATGATGAAGAACTTCTCGCCGTCGACCATGCGGCTGCGGTAGGTGAAGGGGAAGGCGCGACCTTCCAGCATCGGCGCCAGCGCCTCGTACACCTTGCGGATGCTGCGCTTCTGGAACATCGACTGGTAGGTGCCGCGCGTGGCCAGGTTGTGCGAGAAGATCACCACGCCGGCGGTCTCGCGGTCGAGGCGGTGGATCGGCGTCAGGTGCGGCAGGTCGAGCTTGCGCTTGAGGCGCACCAGCAGCGTCTCGCGCAGGAAGCGGCCGGTCGGGATCATCGGCACGAAGTGCGGCTTGTCGACCACCAGCAGGTGCTGGTCCCGGAACAGGATTTCTTCCTCGAACGGGATCGGGGTCTCTTCCTCCAGTTCGCGGTAGTACCAGATGCGCATGCCCTGGCGTACGTGGCTGTCCGGATGCAGGCGCTCGCCCTTGGCATCGACCACGTCGCCGCGCGCCAGGCGCTCGGACCACGGCGGTCCGGCGACCTCGGCGAAGCGCTCTTCCAGGAAGGCCAGCATGCCGCCTGCGCGGTCCTCGTTGATCCACAGGTAGCTGGGCGCGACGCCGTCGCGTACCGGCAGCGGCACATGGGCATTGGCTGCGGCCTGGTGGCCTTTCCTGACAAAACGTGCCATGCGGTCCTATTCAGAGTGGCTGGTCATCGCGCCGCGAGGTTGGTGCGGTAGGCCGGCAGGCGTTCGACCGAGGTGCCCTTGGCGCGCGCGTACAGCGGCAGCAGCACGTTCATGTGGTTCTGGATCTGCTCGATACGGTTGGCGCCGCCCGGGTGGGTCGACAGGATATCGAGTGGTGCGCCGCGCTGGTTCAGCGCCGCCATCTTGTTCCACAGCGCCACGCCGGCGCGCGGGTCGTAGCCGGCGCGCGCGGCGATGTCCAGGCCGACCAGGTCGGCTTCGCGTTCCTCGTCGCGCGAGAATTTCAGCACCACCATCTTGCCGGCCGTGTTGGCCAATCCGCGCACGTCGTAGCCGGACCAGGCCGACAGGATCGCGCCGCCGATGCCGGTGACGGCACCGGTGATCGTCGACTTGCTCATGCGTTCGCGTCCATGCTCGCGCAGCGCGTGCGCGATCTCGTGGCCCATCACGGCGGCGATCTCGTCGTCGGTCAGCTTGAGCTTGTCGATGATGCCGGTGAAAAAGGCAATGCGCCCGCCCGGCATGCAGAAGGCATTCACCTGGTTCGAGCGCAGCAGGTTGACCTGCCATTGCCAGTCCTGGGCCTTGGGATTCCAGCGCGCCGTGTGCGGGATGATGCGCTGGGCGATGGCGCGCAGGCGCTTGAGCTGCGGGTCGGTGGCGGGCACCAGCGCGCCCTTCTCCCGGGCCTGGCCCATCAGGGCCGTGTACTGCTGGGCCGACTGCTCGTTGATCGCTTGCTCGGGCGCGGTGATGCGGCGCACGATGCCATCCTTGAGCGGCTCGACCGCGATGCCGTCCTGTACCACCTGCTGTTTGCGGTCCTGCGCCGGCGCGGCCTGCATCGCGGCGCACAAGGTCAGCAGTACCAGCGGTTTGAAAATCCTGTTCATGGTCGTCTCGCTGCAAAGGGCATGTCAATACGGCGCATAATACAAGAGCTGACCGCGACCGGCGTGCACGCGTGCGTCAGGCAACGACCAGGTCCTTCTTGCGCAGCCGGAACACCGCCAGACTGCCGCGCAGGTTGGGCAGGAAGGAGACCGGATTGCCGTCGGCCAGGGCCACGTATTCCAGCACTTCCAGCCCGCACTTCTCGGCCAGGTCCTTGAAATCGTTGATCGTGGCATAGCGCACGTTGGGCGTGTCGAACCACTGGTAAGGCAGCGAGCGCGACACCGGCATGCGGCCCTTCAGCAGCGAGATGCGGTGCGGCCAGTGGGCAAAGTTCGGGAACGACACGATGGCTTCCTTGCCGACCCGGACGATGTCGCGCAGGCGCGCCTCCACGTGCTGCATCATCTGCAGCGAGGACAGGCACAGCACCATGTCGAAGGCGTTGTCGCCGAACAGGTCGAGGCCCTGCTCCATGTCGTGCTGGATCACGTCGACGCCGCGTTTCGTGCTCTCCAGGACCTTGTCGTCGGCGATCTCGACGCCGTAGCCGGTGCAGTTCTTGCCGGTCTCGAGGTAGCGCAGCATGGCGCCGTCGCCGCAGCCGACGTCCAGCACGTGCGAGCCGTTCTTGACCCAGTGCGCAATGAAGGCCAGGTCGGGGCGCAGGGTGCTCAGGTCTTCGAATTTCATGCGGCCTCCCTGGCGTTGGTCGGGGTGCACTCTTCCCAGATGCGGTCGTAGTAGGCGCGCACGATGCCCATGTAGCGCGCGTCTTCCAGCAGGAAGGCATCGTGCCCGTGCGGGGCATCGATCTCGGCGTAGGTCACCTTGCGGCGGTTGGCCAGCAGTGCCTGCACGATCTCGCGGCTGCGCTCCGGCGAGAAGCGCCAGTCGGTGGTGAACGAGGCGATCAGGTACTGCGCCCGGGTGTTCTGCAGCGCCTTTTCCAGGCTGCCGCCGTGCTCGCGCGCCGGGTCGAAATAGTCGAGCGCCTTGGTGATCAGGAGGTAGGTGTTGGCGTCGAAGTATTCCGAGAACTTGTCGCCCTGGTAGCGCAGGTAGGACTCGATCTCGAAGTCGATGCCGAAGCCGAATTTGTAGTCGTCGTTCTCGGACGCGTTGCGCAGCTTGCGGCCGAACTTCTCGGCCATGTCGTCGTTCGACAAATACGTGATGTGGCCGACCATGCGCGCCACTTTCAGGCCGTTCTTCGGCACCACGCCGTGCTCGTAGAAATCGCCGCCACGGTAGTCGGGGTCGGTCAGGATGGCCTGGCGCGCGACGTCGTTGAAGGCGATGTTCTGGGCCGACAGCTTGGGCGTCGAGGCGATCACGATGCAGTGGCGCAGGCGTTCCGGGAACATGATGGACCAGGCCAGTGCCTGCATGCCGCCCAGCGAGCCGCCCATCACCGCGGCGAACCGATTAATGCCGAGGCGGTCGGCCAGCCGCGCCTGGGCCGCGACCCAGTCTTCCACCGTCACCACCGGGAATGCGGCGCCGTAGGGCTTGCCGGTGGCCGGGTTGATGTGCATCGGGCCGGTGGAACCGAAGCAGGAGCCGAGGTTGTTAACGCCGATGACGAAGAAGCGGTCAGTGTCGACCGGCTTGCCGGGACCGACCATGTTGTCCCACCAGCCCGCGCTCTTGGGCTCGTTGGCATAGTGCCCGGCCACGTGGTGCGAGGCGTTCAGCGCGTGGCAGATCAGGACCGCATTGGATTTGTCGGCATTCAGGGTGCCGTAGGTTTCGTACATCAGCGTGTAGTCGCTGATGGCGGCGCCGCTTTGCAGGCGCAGCGGTTCGGCGAAATGCATCGCCTGGGGTGAAACTGTTCCGAGAGAAGCCATGGATTCGTTATTCAGATGTACAGCGCAGGTATTACAGGGACTGCAGTTGCTCCACGGCTTCGGCGATGTCGGCCGGCTCCATCGTGCGCAAGATGCGGCGGGTGCGCGTGGTCAGCGTCTTGAGTTCGCTCGCCAGGATTTCCTGTTTCACCGCGAGCAGCTGGGCCGGGTGCATCGAGAATTCGCGCAAGCCCATCCCCAGCAGCAGGCGGGTCAGCTTGACGTCGCCCGCCATTTCGCCGCACACCGCGACGTCGATGCCGGCCTTGCGTCCGGCGTCGATGGTCATCGCGATCAGGCTCAGTACCGCGGGGTGGAGCGGATTGTACAGGTGCGCCACCTCGTAGTCGACCCGGTCGATCGCCAGCGTGTACTGAATCAGGTCGTTGGTGCCGATCGACAGGAAATCCATGCGCTTGACGAACATCGGCAGCGCCAGCGCGGCGGCCGGGATCTCGATCATGGCGCCGACCTCGATCGCTTCGTCGAACTTGATGTCGTGCTCGCGCAGCTGGGCCTTGGCCTGGGCGATCATGGCCAGCGACTGGTCGATCTCGAAGGCGTGCGCCAGCATCGGGATCAGGATGCGCACCTTGCCGAAGGCCGACGCGCGCAGGATCGCGCGCAGCTGGGTCAGGAACAGCTGCGGCTCGGCCAGGCAGTAGCGGATCGCACGCAGGCCCAGCGCCGGGTTCAACGCGGTGTGCTCGGCCTGGTCGAGGGGCTTGTCGGCGCCGACGTCGAGCGTGCGGATGGTGACCGGCTTGCCCTTCATCGCCAGCACCGCCTTGCGGTACTGCTCGAACTGCTCGTCCTCGCCGGGGACGCGCAAGCCTTGCGCGCCGCGGCCCATGAACAGGAATTCGGAGCGGAACAGGCCGACGCCGGCCGCGCCGGCATCCAGCGCCGCCGGACAGTCGTCGGGCAGCTCGATGTTGGCCAGCAGCGTGATCGGCTCGCCGTCCTTGGTCACCGCCGGGGTCTTCTTCAGCTTGAGCAGGCGCTTCCGCGCCTTGCCCAGGAAGGTCTGGCGCGCGCGGTACTGTTCCAGCACCAGCGCGCTCGGATTGCAGATCACCACGCCGGCGTCGCCGTCGACGATCACCCAGTCGTCCTGCTCGACCAGGCGCGAGGCCTGGCTCATGCCCACCGCGGCCGGGATGTCCAGGCTGCGCGCGACAATCGCGGTGTGCGAGTTTTGGCCGCCGACGTCGGTCACGAACCCGACGAAGGAGCGGTCGCGGAAGGCCAGCATGTCGGCCGGCGAGATGTCGTGGGCGACCACGATCATCTGCGGCTGGAAGTGGTCCTCTCCCGCCGGCACCGGTGGCGCCGAGAGCTCGGTGCCCATCAGTACCTTCAGCACGCGCTCGGCGACCTGCTGGATGTCCTGCTTGCGCTCGCGCAGGTAGGGGTCTTCGATCTCGTCGAACTGCGCCGACAGCTCGTCGATCTGGGTCACCAGCGCCCATTCGGCGTTGTAGTGGCGCGATCGGATGATGTCGAGCGGCGCCTCCGAGATCATCGGGTCGGACAGGATCAGCACGTGGACGTCGATGAAGGCGCCCAATTCGGTGGGGGCGTCCTTGGGCAGGTCGGTCCACAGATCCTGCAGCGTGCGGTGCACCTGGGCGATCGCATCCTGCAGGCGCCGCACCTCGGCTTCGACCTGCTCTTCGGCGACCAGGTAGTGCTTGACGTCGAGCGCCGCCGGCGTGAGCAGGTGCGCGCGCCCGATCGAAATCCCGCGCGAGACCGGAATGCCATGCAGGGTGAACGATGCCATCGATTTTCCCGAGTGACGGCCGGCTCTCGATTCCGGCATCAGAGCACCTCGAAGAACCGTAGCGAGCGGCGGCAATGCCGTTCGAGAAGCGCAGCCGTACGAGAAGTACGGCGAGCATCGCAGGGCGGCAGTGCAACGCGCAGTAGGTTGTTCGAGGTGCTCATTCGCCTTCGCCGAATTTGTCGTTGATGAGTGCCGTCAGGGCCGCGATGCACGCTTCCTCATCCGCGCCGTCGGCTTCCAGCGTGACCTTGGCGCCCTTCCCGGCCGCCAGCATCATCACGCCCATGATCGACTTGGCGTTGATGCGGCGCGCGTTGCGGGTCAGCCAGACGTCGCTCTGGAAACGGGCGGCCAGCTGCGTGAATTTGGCGGAGGCGCGGGCATGCAGGCCCAGCTTGTTGACTATCTCGAGTTCCTGTTGAATCATGTTTTTTTATCGTCTCGCCATATTGAAGGAGTAAGGCCGGCTCAGGAGCCGACCCGGATCCGGTTGTCGACCCTGACCGCGCCGTTCTGCGCGCCGGCCAGTGCCATCTCGACCACCACGTCGAGGGTATCGCGCCGGTAGGTGATCGCGCGCAGCAGCATCGGCAGGCTGATGCCCGCGATGACTTCCACGTGCCCCGCCTCGGCCAGCGCGTTGCAGCAGTTGGACGGCGTGCCGCCCTTGATGTCGGTGATGACCAGCACGCCGTCGCCGTCGTCGAGGCGCTTGATGGCCTGGCGCGCCAGTTCGTTGACCTCGTTGGTGTCCTGGTCCGCGGTCACGTCGATTGCTTCGAACAACTCCGTGGGACCGCGGAACACGTGCGCCACCGCGGCGATGAATGCCTGACCCAGCGGTGCGTGGGTCATCAGCAGAATACCTACCATGTCAGTTTCCTGTGACTGCCTGTTCGAGCGCGTCGATGAACATCCCGGCCACGTTGAAGCCGGTCTGGTCGGTGATCTCCTGGAAGCAGGTGGGGCTCGTCACATTTACTTCCGTCAGGAAATCGCCGATCACATCCAATCCTACCAGCAACAGGCCACGCGCCGCCAGCACCGGGCCCAGCGCCTCGGCGATCTCGCGTTCGCGCTCGGTGATCGGCATGGCCACGCCGAGGCCGCCGGCCGCCAGGTTGCCGCGCACTTCGCCGCCCTGCGGGATACGCGCCAGCGCGAACGGCACCGGCTTGCCATTGATGACCAGCACCCGCTTGTCGCCCTTGACGATGGCCGGGATGTACTTCTGCGCCATGATCGTGCGCGCGCCGTTGTCGGTCAGGGTTTCGATGATCGAACCCAGGTTCAGGCCGTCGTCCTTGACGCGGAAGATGCCGGCGCCGCCCATGCCGTCCAGCGGCTTGAGGATGACGTCGCCGTGCTCGGCGTGGAAGGCGCGCAGCTGGGTGCCCGAGGAGGTGACCAGCGTCGGCGAAGTGAACTGGCTGAACTGGGCGATCGACAGCTTTTCGTTGTGGTCGCGGATTGCCTGCGGCTTGTTGAACACGCGCGCGCCCTGGCGCTCGGCCAGTTCCAGCAGATAGGTGCCGTAGATGTATTCCATGTCGAACGGCGGGTCCTTGCGCTGCAGGACGGCATCGAATTCCGACAGGCGCACGGTCTCGGTGCCGAGCACGCGGTACCAGTCGTCGGCGTCGCCGGTCAGGGCGATCTCGGACACGTCGGCGCTCACCACGCCCTGGTCCAGCACCATGTGGCGCTGTTCGAAGGCGTAGATCCGGTGGCCGCGGCCGGCCGCTTCGCGCATCATCGCGAAGGTCGAGTCCTTGTAGGTTTTGAAGCCGGCCAGCGGATCGGCGAGAAAAGCGATTTTCATGTGATTTCCAATCGGGTCAATGCCTCGATTTTAGCCGGAAACACGGATTCCCGCGGAAAGCCGCCCGCACAGCCCGGCAGCGTCAAGAGGCGGCGGAAGTCATCCAATGCCTCTTGGCAAAATGTCATGTAATCGGCCTGCGTTTGCGGTCTCTCAAGCGCGGGGCCGGGCTGCTTGGGGAAGATGGCGGCTTGGGAGGACGCCATGACGAACCAGGTGGAACAGGAACGCATCAACCACGTCTACCGCCAGTGGCACGGCGGCGCCGCACTGGCGCGCTATGCCTGGCACCGGCCGGAAATCGTGCAGCAGGCGGCGGCGCGTTCGCGCGTGCTGGCACGGCTGCTGTCGGTCACCGTGGGGCCGGACCTGTCGGCACTGCGCGCGATCGACGTCGGCTGCGGCGGCGGCGCCTTCCTGCGCCAGCTGATCGACTGGGGCGCCACGCCCGCCCACCTGGCCGGCACCGAACTGCAGCAGGACCGCCTGGACCACGCCAACGCACGCACGGCGCCGGGCGTGCGCTGGCACCTGGGCCAGCTCGACGCCTTTGCCGACGACAGCGTGGACCTGGTCAGCGCCCACACCGTGTTTTCCTCGATCCTCGACGAAGACATGCGGCGCGCGCTGGCCGCCGAGATGTGGCGCGTGCTGCGTCCCGGCGGCTGGGCGCTGATCTTCGATTTCCGCTACAACAACCCGCGCAACACCAACGTCCGCAAGGTCACCGACGTCGAACTGCTGCGCTTCTGGCCCACCGAAAAACGCCACTACCGCACGCTGATGCTGCTGCCGCCGCTGAGCCGGGCGATATCCCGCCTGCCCTGGCTGCTGCCGGAAATGCTCACCGTGCTGGTGCCGCCCTTGCGCTCGCACTTCATTTATATGGCGCGCAAGGAATGACGTAGGGTGGGCACCCCGTGCCCACGCGAAAGCCGACATGATGCAAACCTTACGCGTGGGCTCGGGGAGCCCACCCTACCCGTCACGCACACCGCAACACAATGATTAATAGATCTCCGGATCCGGATCGGTACGTTCCAGTTCCAGCGATGCCGCCAGCAGCGCCAGGCGCGCCACCACACCGTACACGTAGAAGCGGTTCGGCGCCGCGGTGCCCGGCTTGGCCTTCAGGTCCGGCATCGCATGCTGCTGGGCGAAGGCCAGCGGCACGTATTGCGAGCCCGGGGCATTCAGGTTCTGGTCGACGCCGCGCTCGGCGTGCACCCGGTAGAAGCCGCCGACCACGTAGCGGTCGATCATGTACACCACCGGCTCGGCCACGGCATCGTTGATCGACTCGAAGGTCGGCACGCCTTCCTGGATCATCACGTCGGTGACCGCCACGCCGTCCTTGATGACCGACATCTTGTTGCGCTGCTTGCGGTTCAGGTCCTTGACCTCGCTGGCATCCTTCACCGTCATGATGCCCATGCCGTAGGTGCCGGCGTCGGGCTTGACGATGACGAAGGGTTTCTGGTCCTTCATGCCGTACTCTTTGTACTTTTTCTTGATCTTCGACAGCAGGGCCGACACGTTGTCGGCCAGCGCTTCCATGCCGACGTCTTCCTGGAAGTTCACCTCGCCCAGCTTGCTGTGCAATGGATTGACCATCCACGGATCGATGTCGATCAGCTTGCCGAACTTCTTGGCGACTTCGTCGAAGGCCTTGAAATGGTTGCTCTTGCGGCGCATCGCCCAGCCGGCGTGCACCGGCGGCAGCAGCGACTGTTCGTGGATGTTCTCCAGGATGCTCGGGATGCCGGCCGACAGGTCGTTGTTCAGCAGGATGGTGCACGGGTCGAAGTCGGCCAGGCCGACGCGGCGGCCGTTGGCCGAACGTACCAGGGGCTCGACCACCAGCATGTTGCCGTCCGGCAGCGCCAGCGGCGTCGGCTGGGTCACCTCCGGCGACAGCGAACCGAGGCGCACGTGCAGGCCGGTCTGGCGGAAGATCTGCATCAGGCGCTGCACGTTCTGCAGGTAGAACGGGTTGCGCGTGTGGCTTTCGGGGATCAAGAGCAGGTTGCGCGCGTCCGGACAATACTTGTCGATCGCCGCCATTGCCGCCTGCACGGTCAGCGGCAGCATCTCGGTCGACAGGTTGTTGAAGCCGCCCGGGAACAGGTTGGTGTCCACCGGCGCCAGCTTGTAACCGGCATTGCGCAGGTCCACCGAGCAATAAAACGGCGGCGTGTGCTCCTGCCACTCGAGGCGGAACCAGCGCTCGATGGCGGGGGTGGCTTCGAGAATCTTCTTCTCCAGGTCCATCAGGGGACCGGTCAGAGCGGTAGCGAGGTGGGGAACCATAGTGTGACGTCCTTGGGGCTTCTTAGCGGTATCGGGTAGCTCAAATTGGGGCGGCAGAGCGCATTTTAAAGGCCGAATTCTTCAAGGAAATAAAAAAAGCGCCCCGGAGGGCGCTTTCGAGCTCGTTTCGAGCCTCAATCCAAGGATCAGGAGTGGTAAGCCGACTCGCCGTGGCTGGTAATGTCCAGGCCTTCGCGCTCCGCGTCTTCCGGCACGCGCAGGCCGATGACGACGTCGACCAGCTTGTAGGCGATGAAGGACACGACGGCCGACCAGATGATGGTGGTGCCGATGGCTTCGGCCTGCACCAGCACCTGGCTGCCGATCGAATAGGGGTCGGCCGACATCTTGTTGGTGGTGTAGTCGAAGATGCCCTGGCCGCCCAGTTGCGGCGCGGCGAACACGCCGGTCAGCAGTGCACCCAGGATACCGCCCACGCCGTGCACGCCGAACACGTCGAGCGAGTCGTCGGCGCCGATCAGGCGCTTCAGGCCGTTCACGCCCCACAGGCAGACGATGCCGGCCACCAGGCCGATGATCAGGCCGCCCATCGGGCCGACGAAACCGCAGGCCGGCGTGATGGCGACCAGGCCGGCTACGGCGCCCGAAGCGGCACCCAGCATCGACGGCTTGCCTTTGGTGATCCACTCGCCGAACAGCCAGGACAGGGTGGCGGCGGCGGTAGCCAGCAGGGTGTTGATGAAGGCCAGGGCGGCGACGTCGCCGGCTTCGAGGGCCGAACCGGCGTTGAAGCCGAACCAGCCCACCCACAGCAGCGAAGCGCCGATCATGGTCATGGTCAGCGAATGCGGGGCCATCGATTCGCGGCCGTAGCCGACGCGCTTGCCGATCAGGATCGCACCGACCAGGCCGGCGACGGCGGCGTTGATGTGCACCACGGTACCGCCCGCGAAGTCGAGCGCGCCCTTCTGCCACAGCCAGCCGGCCTTGGCGCTTTCAGTCGCCAGGGTGGCGGCATCCTTGATCGCATCCGGACCGGTCCAGAACCAGACCATGTGGGCAACCGGCAGGTAGCCGAAGGTGAACCACAGCACCATGAACACCAGCACGGCAGCGAATTTGGCGCGCTCGGCGAAGGCGCCGACGATCAGGCCGCAGGTGATGGCGGCGAAGGTGCCCTGGAAGGCGACGTAGATGAACTCGGGGATCACCACGCCCTTGCTGAAGGTGGCGGCGCTGCTGAAGGTGGCTGCGGCCGGATCCCAGATGCCCTTCAGGAAGGCGCGTCCGAAGCCGCCGATGAAGGCCGTGTTCTCGGTGAACGCCAGCGAGTAGCCGTACAGGCACCACAGCACGATGATCAGCGAGAAGATCGTGAACACCTGCAGCAGCACCGACAGCATGTTCTTGGCGCGTACCAGGCCGCCGTAGAACAGGGCCAGGCCCGGGATGGTCATCATGATGACCAGCAAGGTGGCGACGAACATCCAGGCGGTGTCGCCCTTCTGCGCGGTCGGTGCCGCGGCCTGCGCGGCGGCGGCCGGTGCCGGTGCCGCAGCGGCGGCAGCAGCCGGTGCAGCGGCTTCGGCGGCGGTCGGTGCGGCGGCGGTCGGGCCGGCGGCGCCCTGCGCTTGGGCGGCCGGTGCGCCGGCTGCCGGCTTGGCATCCTGCGCCATGGACGGCAGCGACGTGCCGAGCGCGAGGGCGAACGTGACGCCAGCGATCAATTTTGTGATGGTGTGAGTCATTGGTTTCCCCTTACAGCGCATCGTTGCCGGTCTCGCCGGTACGAATACGGATTACCTGCTCCAGATTGGAGACGAAAATTTTGCCGTCACCGATTTTGCCGGTGCGGGCTGCGCTCTGAATCGTGTCGATCACCTGGTCGACGATGGCGTCGTCCACCGCCGCCTCGATCTTGGTCTTCGGCAGGAAGTCGACCACGTATTCCGCGCCACGGTACAGCTCGGTATGCCCCTTCTGGCGGCCGAAACCTTTCACTTCGGTCACCGTGATGCCCTGCACGTTGATCTCGGACAGGGCCTCGCGGACCTCGTCGAGCTTGAAGGGTTTGATAATGGCGGTGATCATTTTCATGCTATTGCCTCTTCAGAAAGTTTTTGAAACAGTCAACACAGCCCCGGATTTACCCAGGTTTTCCGCGGACGGGCTCAGGTAGGCACGGGTGTTGGCCTTGATGTAGGCCAGCGCCACCGTGGCGACACCGAGATCCTTGGTAATCCCGACCTTGTAGTCGGTGTACGACACCGCATCGTTGTGGCGGACTTCCTGGCGGCCGACGTGCAGGTTCAAGGTGAACCCGTTGGTGAGGTCGACGTTGGCGCCCAGGTCCAGGTAGCCGCTCTGCTTGCTGTTGGCGGTGCCGAACAGGTTGGTCAGCGAATGCGAATATTTGATGTATGCCGGTCCATAGCCCAGTTGGCCGTAGAGTTCGAAGGTATTGGCATTGGGCGTCAGGCTATTGTTCGGATAGAAGTAGTAGAGCCCGCCAACGTCATAGGTAATGTCGCTGCTCAGGCTGCCGCGTTTGCCACCATAAATATCCCACTCGATATTACCGTCGCCACCCAGGTCCTTGGTCCACTTGATGGTGGACAGCCAGGTGCCTACGTACAAACCGGTCGGGTTGTGTACGTAGTCGGCGCCGCCCTGCAGCGCAGGGTCGAGGCGGGATTGGGAAATGCCGCGGTAGCGATAATCGCTGGTCACCGCGGCGTTGAAACTTACCGAGCTCTCTGGCTGTTGTTCCTGGGCGCCGGCCACACCAATGGTAAGTGCCCACAGGCTCGCGCCCAGGACAGATGCTTGGAACCACTTGCTGCTGCGACGCTTCATCTTGTTTCCCCTTGTTGTTGAACGAATTCAGTTGAGGCGGTTTACAATTGAATCTGCATCCTCTTATGTTTTAGGTATCCTTTAGCAGGATGTGTGCCACCCCGGGCCTGACAGGGCGGCCCTTGATTTCGAAGGCAAGGCCCCCACTTTGGGTTTCAAAAAAACAAACGACGTTGCCAAGGAGCGCGCCAAACCGGTGCGCGCACCAATTCAGGCATGCCCGCACCGCCTTGGTGCGCATCACGTCGGCTACAAGGAATAGAGTCAAATGAACAACTTCTTTAACGATCTGCAGGGCAAGATCAACCAGGCCATCGACAGCTCGCCGGCCAAGGACATCGAACGCAACGTCAAGGCCATGATGACCCAGGGCTTTTCGAAGCTGGATCTGGTAACGCGGGAAGAGTTCGACATCCAGGCCCAGGTGCTGGCCAAGACCCGCGCCAAGCTGGAAGCGCTGGAAGCGCGCGTGGCGCAGCTGGAAGCCAAGCTGGCCGCGGCCGACGCCAAGATCTGAGCGGCGGGCGCCGCCCGCGGCGCTCAGCGGGCGAGCAGGCCCAGCACCAGGCGCCAGCCCGCGAACGCGGCCGCGCCGGCCACGCTCACGCCCGCGATGATCGCGAGGCTGTAGCCGATCGGGTTGCTGAGCCCGGCGGCATCGGCCGCGAAGATGCCACCGGCCGCCAGCACCAGCTGGACCGGCCACAGCAGCCGCAGCGCACGCATCGCGGCCCAATCCCCCTTGCGCCACAAATGGCGCGCCACGAAGAATGAAGGTCCCCACAGCGTGCAGAACAGCACGCCGAGGATGGCGCAGGTCAGGATCAGTTTCGGCATGGCGGCCATGATAGCCGCCCCTGCCCACAATTGGGCACCCTCAAGGCCGAATTCGCCATCCGGCGCACCATCTCGCGAGTCCCGCATTCACGAGAGATCCCATGAGCCTTGCCGTCCTCCGCAGCCGCGCCCTGGCGGGCATGCAGGCCCCGGCCGTCAGCGTCGAGGTCCACCTGGCCAATGGCCTGCCGGCGATGCACATCGTCGGCCTGGCCGATGCCGAAGTGCGCGAAGCCAAGGACCGGGTGCGCGCCGCGCTCCAGAATTCCGGCTTCGACGTGCCCAACCGCCGCATCACCATCAACCTGGCGCCGGCCGAACTGCCCAAGGAGTCCGGCCGTTTCGACCTGCCGATCGCGCTCGGCATCCTGGCCGCCTCCGAGCAGATTCCGGTCAAGGAACTCGACCGCTACGAATTCGCCGGCGAACTGTCGCTGTCGGGCGAGCTGCGCCCGGTGCGCGGCGCGCTGGCGATGAGCTTCGCGATGCACCGCAACGGCGGCACGCCGCACAGCCCGGGTGCGCGCGCCTTCATCCTGCCGCAGGCAAACGCCGACGAGGCGGCGCTGGTCACCGATGCGGTCATCCACCCGGCGCGCACGCTGCTGGAGGTGTGCGCGCACTTCGCCGCCAAGGGCAACGACGGCCGCCTGGCGCGCTACCGCCCTGCCCTGCTCGAGACGGCGCCCGTGTACCCCGACTTTGCCGAGGTCAAGGGCCAGCAGCTGGTCAAGCGGGCGCTGGAAGTGGCGGCGGCCGGACTGCATTCGGCGCTCCTGATCGGTCCGCCGGGCGCGGGCAAGAGCATGCTGGCCTCGCGCTTCCCCGGCCTGCTGCCGCCGATGCGCGAAGAGGATGCGCTGGAGACCGCGGCGATCCAGTCGCTGGCCGGCAGCTTTTCGATCGCGCAGTGGCGGCGCCGGCCCTACCGCAGCCCGCACCACACCAGCTCGGGCGTGGCACTGGTCGGCGGCGGTGCCAATCCACGTCCCGGAGAAATCTCGCTGGCGCACCACGGTGTGCTGTTCCTGGATGAACTGGTCGTTATCTGAAGTTGGTAGTGTCTGTACGCCAGAACGACAGCTAAATAAAGATTACGATGCCCCTTCTATTCCCTTGCTCAGCCTTTATTTGCTTTTATTGGAAGTCAAATAAAGCTAAATAAATTCCACGCGCGAACAAAATTTTGATCGAGGCGTCCGGTTGCTATCCGGCATTGTTGAGTACCCCAACCAACCCGTTACGGAGATTTAAGCCACAGTTGAGGATATCCCTGCCATTGTCTTGATGGCCTTCCCCCATCGTCACGGACACTTCCTTAGGCGCATTTTAGATTTTCAAACTGTACTGGGCTGATGTAGCCGATAGTGGAATGACGCCGGCGTGGATTTTAGAACCTTTCGATATAGTCGAACACATCGGCATGTAAATCATCCCTGGTCCGGTAGTGCTTTTTGCTCAAGCGCTCAGTCTTGAGCGTCGAGAAGAAACTCCCATTGCAGCGTTGTCCCAGCAGTTACCGCGTCGGCTCATGCTGCAAACGATGCCGTGGGACTCGAGCAAGCGCTGGAAATCCTCACTCGTATATTGCGAGCCCTGGTCGGAGCGATGCACCACTGCGCAAGGACGGCCCCGTAGGAAAATTGCCATCAACAGAGCATCCATCACCAGTTGTGCCGTCATCGTCGGCTGCATCGACCAGCCCACCACACGCCGCGAGTACAGGTCGAGGACAACAGCGACAAACAGCCAGCCTTCGCCAGTCCACACATAAGTAAAGTCGGCCGCCCATTTCTGGTTCGGCCCTGTCGCTTCAAACTGCCGGTCCAACAGATTCGGCGCGATGGCGTGGACTGGCGAATCGAGCTGTCCTGGCGCACGACGTCGCTTGTGGCGGGCCTTGATGCGGGCCGCTTTCATCAGTCGTGCTACGCGGTTCTCGCTGCAGGACAAACCGGCGTCGATAAGGTATCGCACTATGCGAGGCGAACCATATGTGCCATCGCTGGCATCAAAGCTGTGCTTGATTGCCTTGAGAAGCTGGGCATTCTCGCGTTCATGCTGCGCACTTGCAGGCCGTCCAAGCCAGTCGTAAAAACCGCTGCTCGATACGCCGAGCAGACGGCACATCAGGCTGACCTACCAGCTTGACTGCTTCCCGCTTAAACTCTTCTGAAAATACCCGTCTTTCACGTACCATGTAATACCTCCGATAAGGACATCATACCTATTGAAAGTGTCCGTCGTGGTATGGAAAGGCCACAATTCCGCCTTGATATCCCTACTTTCATAAGCACCACCACCGCGCAAGCTAGCAAAGTGATCGGCTTTCCTACCCCGTACTCAAGCGGTCAACAGCGTCGGCTGGATGATCAACAACTAAGCTCGACAATGAAGTTCGGGTCGAAATCGTCATTTTCAGCGTGACCGCCTCTCATCATATAACCTAAAGGATTGGCGACGACTCTACATTGGCCGACAAGATAATCGAAACTCGTGTGGGTATGCCCGTGGATCCATAGAGTTGCCTGACGCACGAGCTCATCCAGGTTTGACGCAAATGCAGCCGAAACCGGATCTGAAGCATATTCCGGCGCAACAGATCGCCTCGACGGCGCCATATGCGTTATCACCACTGTAGGACCAAGGAAAGGTTCACTGAGCTTATCCTCGAGCCATGACTTTTGCTCTGCGTGGAACTGCGCGGTGTCCAGTGGTCGTAACTTACGATAGCCGGCCGACGCCACACGAATCCGTTGGTAGTCGTTCATCACGTTACCAGCATCGACCATGACATCGCGCTTGAAGTCAGCGCCGAACAACAAGAAGTCAGTCCACAGCGTCATACCCAAGAAACGTATTCCTTGCAGCACATACTCCTCACAGTCGAGGTAATGCAGATTCGAATACTTCTCGCACTCGACGCGTATAGCGTCTCCCATGTGATCAAGGGCTTCGCCATAAAACTCATGATTGCCGGCAACATACAATACTGGGATGTCTGGGAAAGTCTGTGCTGCCCAAGCGGGGGCGCGCGCCTTTGTGTGGATGTCTCCAGCTAACACCACAACATCAGGCCGGCTAGCCCGAGTATCGAACCGCGGGGTGAAGTCTCGCCACACTTCAAGATGAAGATCAGACAAAACCAGCAAACGCATTTAGCTTCCTTAAAAATTGGAGATGTAGACAGCGAGCCGGCACCCGACACTTCGAGCCGAACTTCGATGTAGCAGATGCGTGCTTCGAGAGTTAGGCTGCACTTGCGTGAGCCCTAACTACACTAGCCCGGATTCATCGGCAGTTTACCCAAGCCTAAAGCCGCACAGGCGGCTGCCCAGTCGCGCTGGTCGCTCATGGTCACCAGATCCCAATAAATGTCGTCCGGGCCAACGCCACAGTCGCACCATCCCTCTTGCCGTACCATGTCGGCAAGCGCCCATGCGGGCAAGAGGGATGGTAGAGCCACTCCCTCGCCGCTCCGCGTGCCTGCGGCCATATCGTCAAACCACTCTGGCCCTTGTACGCTGACTTCAAATCTGTCGACCTGGCGTACCCGCTGCGCAGCGTTGACAGTAACAGTGATCAAATAGGGAATTTGAGTAATCCAGCCGGCACGCCGAAGAACCTCCAGGCCAGAAATCACCGCGCTCGGCATCACCACACGAAGCCCCATTTCCCAATCCGGGTACTTGGAAACGATCAGGTTCGCGTAAACTCCACTTTGTCCACCTAAGCTGCAAACGAACCCCAGGCGGTTCCAACGGTAGAGTTCTTGTAGAGCGAACCGCGGCTCCCAACCAAGCCTGAGCGGGAGATCAGCCACATGAAACACCCGGGGTAGACGTTCTAGCGCGACGCAGCAACGGTTAGCGACCATCAATAACGTAACTCATCCTTTGCAAGCCCGCTCACTGAGGTGATAAGGCGAATTCGAGCGCACACATCGAGGCCGCACCAGCTAGCTCACGGGGCAGTAACGTGGACCCACTTCGCGCGGCGTTCGCAGATCACAAGCCAGTGGGAGCCGGGCGCGTCGAGTTGCCATCAGTGCGTCTTTTTCACGATGCTGGCAGGGTCAGGAAACACTCTCGGCAACGTCCGATAGTCGACGGACGCAGCACCATCGTTAGCACCTCCGAAGCTGAGCCCTCCGACGATCTCATCTTCAACAGTGACGTAGAGAGGAAAATCCATCTCACCGTCCTCGATCTGGCTCACGTAAATCTCCTTAATCGGCACGACATGCCACTGATGCGCGAGGTCCTGCTCGGCAGGCAGAAGCATAAATACATCTAAAAGCTTCCGGTTTTTGTCCTTATTGACCTGTTGGCAGAACGCCAGCACATCCTCATGGCGCCAGAAGATTGTCGTCTGTGACATCCACGCCCCGCCTTGCTTTATCGCATAGTTAGCGAAGATATAAGAAACGCCGAAATGGAGCGTCACTGCACGCCACGTTTGCACGCCTGCCCCCGAGGAAAACGGGTAACCGGGCAGCTGGTGCTCCTTTTGTGTTGTTAACAAGGCCGAACTCCGCAACAGTCATGAACACTATAGATTGTAGCCCTAAAGTACGCGTCGTGAGTACATCGTTCCTTTTCAACAGGACGATGTATGAGCTTACTTGGACGCTTCGGGGCTGGACTGCAGTTGGCAAGGAAGAGCCGCGGGCTAACTCAAGAGGATTTTTCGATAGTGTCGAGCCGCACGTATCTGAGTAGTTTGGAGCGTGGCATGAAGTCACCCACAATCTCCAAGCTTGAAGAGCTTGCTTCAGTGATCGGTATCCACCCTTTGTCGCTGCTGACCCTAGCTTACCTTCCCAACACCGAACTGGAACGTCGAGAGCTGTGCAAACTGATAACAACCGAGCTGCAATCTATTCGTGGCACAGCGGAGGTCGAGAACGACTCCAAATAGGCACCCGTCCGGCTAACGCGAGTGCCGACGTGCTACTGACACCTTCACCGAGCAGGCGGACTCGATCTACCGTTCACCGAACAACAGCAGGTTATGTGGTTCTATGCAGCGTTTCAAGCCCTCGGCTGTTTAGTGCGCATACGAACCGAGGTTGAACTAGGAATGGCAGTGAGCGACCTTTCGGACGGACTGCCGCGCTAATCGTCGCCTGCCGATGTATGAGCATCTCCTTGCGGATTGGAGAGCTCTTCCTGAAACTGAACCATCATGTTTGCTTGCAAACGGGTCGATTCGTCAACGGATAAAAAGTCAATCCGCCCGTTGGGCAACATCCGAACTCGTTGTAGACCGTCGATGCCACGAACAACGCTCGATGAAAAATACATTTTTCCCTGCCGAAGCTGTTCTCGAAGCAGATACAACCGCCGTTCGAATTCAGCTCGAGTCTGCGGGGGCCTCATTGGTTTTATCATGATGTCAGTTTAACTTTTTTAGTTTATTGTCAATTACAAGGACAAGCTCGTGATTGACCATTACAGTCCAGACTAGAGCGCTTCCAGCCGGAAACTGAATAGCTGCTTTGCGGACTCCAAGCATGCATCCCTCGTTTTCAGGCTTGCCGATTTTTTGAACCTCGAATGAGCGCCCATTCCGCCAAGTCTTTTGAATGATATCGGTGCCAGACACGCCGGCAGCGTTCATGAAAGACGGTGAAGGGACCGCTGGCGGGAACGCGCCGAACAGGGCCTGCACTGGAATCGGCCTCAAGCAGGTAGGGCCTACAACATCGCTCAGTTCGCCAAACTCAGGATCATCTGTTGCGTGGAACCTCGCGTGAAGTGCGGCTGCGTACGCGCTCCTCCTTTTCGAAGGCTGCAAGACAAACGTAGCGAACACTTCGACCAACTTAGATTTGTCGCTGGTCGCGTCTGCGACGAACTCGCAGTAATTCAAGAAGTAGTAATCGGCACTGCCTATTAGATCGCTGAGACTTCCACTCCCATTAGCTGCAGCCAGAATACGCTTCCCCAACGAAGCAAATCCGACGTCTATTCTCCTTTCCGGAGCGCTTGGATTGTAGATCCTTAGTATATCGCCAATTTGCGCAAGGTTGCGCTGGGAGACATACGGGTAGAGGGCGCAGGACAGTGCATGACGAACAATTCCAGACCAGCGGTTAAGTATCCTTCCATTTGGTTCGCGGAACGACAGGGACACGGCATTTTCCAAGTCCCACGCTTCCCGAATCGACTGAGGAGCGCAAAGCTGGCTAAGGAGCTCTTCTGTCCGCGCTAGCGTTTCGCTCGTCAATGCGCCGAGGTCTTCAAGCTCGCCCAGTTCGATCCCCACGCATTGAGCCCAACCCGGAATGTGAAGGGGCTGTGCCGTCTCGTCCAATTCTACCGCTCCCGGCCTGAACATCCCATTTATTGACTCCGTAACCTGCTTTGCTCTCTCGCAGTTTCCTGCGGCACGGGCGGCGATCCTTAACAGAACGGAGAGACGTCCGACGTGCTTGCAATCGGAAGCAGCCCTCAATACATCGACGGCGTTCGAAAATCGACTCCAAATTTTATGCGGGTTCCGCTTGGACATCACATCAATCGCCCCAGCGACGACGTCTCCCCGGTATCCGGGGGCCAAGGAAAACGCTCCCTTGGCGGCTCGCACGAAGAAATCGTCTTCTGCCTCCATGAGCCAGAGAATCGCGGCGGCGGCGCGCTCACGTCGAAGCCATTGCGGATGATCCAGCGTCCATAGAAGCAACTCGAATAAAGCGTCATTGACATTTAGCTCATTCGGGTTGGACAGGAATTCAAACAGACCGATTTCGTGCTCGGAGCCGCCAGCCAATATTCCTACGTGATGCAACGTGTGATTCCAGAACGACGCGGCGGTCGTAGATGATAAAGCTCGCCCAGTCTTCTGGAATAGGTGCTCTGCGACTCGCCATTTTTCCGCATGGCGTTCATTTTGGATCAGCACTCCGTAGCTTTTTACTAGATTAGCCTCATCCGCGTTTCCAGCTTGCAGGATCTCTTCGGCGCGCGTTGCCGCTGCTGAAAGGTTTCCCCAGATATTCCAATCTCCGTCCTGAAATTCTCGGAGTATCGCTACCGCTTCTTGGCGAGCAGCGCCGAAATTCCTTCTCTTAATATGCCCTTCAGCGATTTCAAGTTTGCTCCTTGCAGACTCGACCGCTGACTGTCGGCCGAAGATCCCTGGCATGAAGAGTTCCACAAGAGAGTCGCTGCCGGCTTCTATCGCTGTTTCCTGCACTTTAACCTGTTCGCGTTCCGGTTCCTTTGGTACCACAGTCTCCAGTATTGAATCAATCTCTGCCTGGAATTCGGACCGCTCGCTTTCGGACACATCCGTCGCCACAATAAGAGCCAAACGTTCGCGCATCGCCTCCTGTTCCGCTGGGTTGGTTTCGCGCTTGATCACGTTGGCGAACGCGGCAGCGTAGTCCTGGATATGTCTCTTGTCGCCACAAAGGAAGACCTGGAGTAGCACGAACCGTATCCGCCAACTTGCAGCGAGTGAATTGTTCACAACGGAGAGGATGGACTGTTGCTCGTCAAGTGCTCCGCCCGGATGCCTCGATCCCAACCTGGCGCTGATTCTGTCGGCCACACCCAGTTCCATGTCTTGAACAAGTTCGTTGGCATTACCACATGATTGTCGTTGAAAATATTGTCGGGCCAGATCGTGCAGATCGCGTCGACAAAGTTCAGCAATGAACTCAGATTTGGCATGCCTGGCAAACCGCTGGAAGGTAAGCTCTCCTGAGGCGCGCTCCAAGAATCCAGCTACTTTGGGCAGGGATAACGTCGCCACGTCCGTTGCGGGAAGATGGCGCAACGCTGTGTTAAGAAGGCCAAACTGATCCTCCTTGTACCAAGTAGGGCCCATGGAAACGGAAAGGACGTGGCGATATATCCGTTCAGCTTCTTCGTGTGCCCCGACAGTAGCGAAAATTGGGATTAGCTTCAGCAACTCCGGCACAAGTTCATGACGGTTCTCGACACCTGCGATCACGAAGTCCCTCAGGGCCACCATTATTTCGTACCGTGCATCGTTCAAAGCCGCACTCGCGTCCGTCGTTATCGAGTTGCGCAAGACCTCAGTGGCCGCTTCCCGAAAACCCTCGGAGTAAAGACCCAGTTGCTTCGACATTCTTGGACGGAGGCTCAGTAAAAATCGCGGCAACTCTTCTGGATAGCAATCGCGAAGAATTATGGTTACACGTTGGTATATAACTGGGAAGATACCTTCAGGAATTGCGTAGCTGTTTTGCCATGTTATGCGTTCCCCAAGCGTGAAGTCCAACTTGCTAATTACGTGCGAGTTAAGGACTGCCAGGATTTCTCTGGACAGCGAATCATCAGCATCTGCAAACGCTCTCCTGGCACTCCCCTCGCATATGGCCACCATGCGGATCATTCGAGACAGAACATCGACCCAGTCTTCAGTGCCAAAAGGCCTGACCAATGGGACATCGGTATTTGTGTTCAAAAAACCCTTTATCATCAACAGATTCAGCGCTTGGTAAATAGCGCTGAAATCGACGTCAACGCCGTTTCCTTTAACGAACGGAGATTCGGTTACATGGTCGACGGAAACCCGTTGCGACAATCGCAGTGCTAGGTCGGACGGCGCGCCGAGCTCGATCAGAACGCCCAGTGTTCCTTCGTAGTGTTTGACGTTCGGTTCGATTTCGTCGAGAAGTACGGAGCAGTCTTTGAATAGATTATTTAACGGTACCTTGCGATCACGCATCCCGAATTTTTCGACGTATTCCCGGTAATCCAGAAGCGCGAGCGCAAGAAGGGTAAGATGTTCCTTTGGCGAGATAAGAGTGGGATCACGCGACCTCAACGTATCAACTGAAGTGTACACACCGGCGTGATATAGATATGCGCCGACTGGAACGGACCTAATCGTCGATATGTAAAACTCTGTTGCCGCCGCGTCCTCGCCAAGCACTGTTTGTATTTGGTCCGCAGCATGTCGAAGGATTTCTGCAAATTGCTTTCCCCGATGCGCGCCGTCAGACCAGTTCGCATGAATCGGCATCAGGAGTTCCAAGCGCGTTAGCGTAACAAACTCGTCTAGCGTAAATCCTTCCGTGTTCGCGAATCGATACTCATGCAAGGCTTGGCTCAACGCCCTCAATAGATCGAATACCTCATCCTGATGTCCGCCTTCAATGAGGAGGTAGGAGAGATGCAAGCCTTGTTCAAGAGATACGATTGGACGGGTGAACCTAATAGCGTACCTAATCGCGTCTCGCGGCCTGTTGAGCGCGATCATTGCCTCCGCAACGAGAAAGGCGTTCTTCGCGAAAAGCGTGTTATAGCGGAATCCCACCCGCTGCTGGAGCAGGAGCAACCTGAAAACGCTCGATGCGTCGGAAAGAGCGATGGCTGCCGAGAGGCCGTCCTCCAAGTCAAGCATTAGGGTATCCGGATCTACGCCGATCTCGACACACGTGTCGACCCACTCCTGAGAACAGAGCGCGACAGCTTCAGACTTCAGTCGCTCTGCGGAGCGCAGAAGGTGGAAAACTACGTTCGAGATGCAATATCTCGTTCCCATGTTTTGCGTACAATACCGCCCGATCTTCTCGTGAACAGCGCCGTCCAAGGCCGACGTTTTCGCGCGGATGAACTCGGAAAACGAGGCATGGTAAATTTCAGTCGAGTCTGGAGCCGTGAGCAAATGGCGGATCCTACTCATCGTCGGAACAAACACTGTGTGCTCCGGCGGTGTTAGGGCATTTACGAGCTCTGCAGTTGGGATGCCCGACCGCAAGCGCGACACGAGCCCGAGCAAATTCAGGGCGTCGGCGTCGGGAAGAAGCGTACGCCAAAGTGACTCGTAATACTCTTCAATAGATCCTTGTAAGACAGGGAAATCCGATAATTCCTGGTCATCGCTCCCGTTGGCGAACTCGATTAAATACCTCAAATACAGAGGGTGCCCATTAGCCTTCTGGCAAATCGTCGCGATCAGCTTTGGGGTCCTACGCCCTTCTTCGAGCGCTTTCCAGCAAAAGCTTGCGCATTCACCGTCCGTAAGCTTAGGCAGTTGAACAATTTTCTCCTGCCGGACGTATCCGGAGAGCGGACCCGATAGTTGGTTCGAATTCGGGGCCGTGAAAACAACTGTCAAATCGGCCGGTAGTGAACGTGGCAGGAGCCCGATTAGCTTCACAAGTGCGTCCCGATCAGCCAAATGCCCCTCGTTCAAACCGTCGACAAAGATTACGCCCTGCTTACCATGCTTTTTACAGTGTTCAGAAAATGCTTTCAGTAACCTTCCGGTTTCGTCTACAAGTAGCGAATACCTTTTTTCCTCTATTCGTGATGGCCGTCCGCTAACTGCACTTGAAATCGACGTTGAGAGCCAATCGAAGAAGTATTCGGGTTGTACAAGGACCACCGGTGCGGGTCCCGTACCAGCGTGTCCACCAAAGCTGTAAGTACCCAGCGTGAGAAACTTTTCCGAACGACTTTTGAAGCTCTTGCAAAAGGTGGTCTTGCCGATTCCGTGAGCGCCTTCCAAGAAGATGTACTGGCCTCCGGAACCGGAGATCAGGTCCTCAAAATCACTCTGGAACTGCTGGCGGGCCGCAACCGCAGCGATGTCCGGCTCGGTTACGAGAGAGTGTTCGGAGCGCTCCGTTGCGACTGAACTCTCGGCAAGGAAAGCGGTCAGGGCGTTGATGCTGATTGCACCAACTCCGCCACCTAATCGAAGCCGGAGCATTCCCACGCATACGCCATCGGACACGACCGGGGCTCCTGACAGGCCCTCGTAGGAATCGAGTTGGATCGAGGCCGATATGCCGAGGTCCAAGTCCATTTTAAGAGTCGGCGCGCCGAGGACCTGAACGATTTCGCCCGAGGCGCGGTAGCCCACTGATCCTCTGACCAGTGGGAAGCCGTAGCTTTGCCAGGCGCCACCCGCTCGCGGAAGATCAGAGGACAGGTCTAATGCCGGTATATCAACTTTTTCTTTAAGATACAGCAAGCAGGCATCGAGCTCCTCATTAACGGCCAAGATCTCCGCGGCCAAATCCAACTTTCCGTACGTCCCCGTGAAAGTGATGGAGATTTCCGTTCCCGCATCAATCGCCTCCACGACACAGTGCCTAGCGGTCAAAAGGATGGAGTCCGTAACTAAAAATGCGGTCCCATACGTCTTCCCGCATGTTGTTTGACAGCTTGCGTCTTTAATTTGAGTATCAATCATGGTCTTATTTAATACCAATATCTATCCAAGCATTGCTGTCTTCATGCACGACAAACGCCGCCCCAGACTGGGATTTGTAGTTCGCGATCTGCCGGGACTCCGTTGTGGCATAGCTGAAATGCAGATGGCGAACGAACGAGCTTGGCCTATCAACGATTTCGCGCAATACGGGGAGGTCCGGGTGACTATGCTTTGCGCCGTTCGTTGAAATCAGGTAGATTGGGGAATCGATCAGGCTGAGCAACCTGCAACTTGTGTTTCGCATGCTGCCGTGATGCGAGATCTTGATGGCGTCGAATACCAGTGGAAGGCCCGCTTGGGTACGCTTTTCGATAGCTTCCTCGATGTCCTGCGCCCAAGAATCTCCTAAAAACAAAATATTAGATGTTGGTGTTTCGATATTTACGGCAATAGAGCTACCATTGTTCAGTGAGTCGTCCGGAACGTAGACCTCTTTCAAAGACTTGTCCGAATTCCGAGAATATCCAATTTCAGTTAGAGTAGTTCGCGAGGAAGCTTTATCGACAGCACTAAGGAATTCGAATGCGTCGTCAAACTTATCCCCATCAAGCACATCTCCAATCAGGCCAAGTCGTCGCAATTCAGTGACCCACTGTACTCTTAGCGCCTCAAGGCGTTCTGGCTTAGGTCCAAGCACGCTAACGCGTGTGTTTGATCTCAAAGCAAGTTCGCTGGCATTTGAATCAATGGCATAATGCCCATTGGACGCGTTCCAAGAATAGCCACCCTTCAGAAGTAAAGCAGCTAGCGAGCTCCCTTGTCTTGCGCCAATTTCCTCATCAGGCCTCGGTGATTCATTTGAGAGCACAAAGCCCCGCTTACAAATATCATTGATTAGTTGATCGTCCTCTGCCAACAACTCTCTTCTCATTTTGATCAACGGAGGAGGAATCGAACGTAAACTATTATGCCAGACTTGCTCGACCTTTATGATTTTTGGAGTTCTTGAAGGGCCGTTTTGCTCGAAGAATTTTATTAATCCAGAAATATGATCGGCATCGATGTGTGTCGCAATAACCAAGTCCAGCGCGCGTCCCTCTTTTGCCATCGCAATCAACTCTGGGCGAATTTCGTTCTGGAAGGTCGAGGCAAATCCGCCGTCAATGAGAACCGCAAAGCCATCTGCATTTTCGTCCCTGAGAAGAAACGCATCACCGTAGGAAGCGGGGAACATCTTCAGTTGCAGCATATATCTCTATTGATGAGTTAAAATTCAAGCAAGTCTAGTATGACGGTGAGATAATTTCAGTGAACGCCGAAGATAGTCGCCACGGGCGAGCAATCCGAGCCGGTCAAGATCGTAAAGGGGCTGAGGGGACAGCATCCTGTCCAGTGATCGAGACAGCGCGCCGCTAGGTCGCACGGCTGATCACCACTGCCCCCGAAGTCTCGCGTCGACGCAACCTACGATGCATTCAATACATCAGAACGTGAGGACGGCCGTGACGCGCGATCTGCACGGCAATATTTTCACACACGAATTTTTTTACCACGGCGGCCGGAAATTTGACTAACTCAGGCGCCAGAATGTCTTCGGAAATTGCGTCCACCTACGTCATCCCACACCTTTCCGAAATTTCTCATAAAATCTTGAGATTACAGAATTTTGTTAAAGCACCCATCCAAGTTCACGTAGCACGAATCCTAATGCATGTACGGCAAGCGCGGCATCATCCTCTTCTACGGCTCTGAGCGACATTTTGTGGCGTTCGTTATCCTTACCTCTGGAATGAAGTCTAGCGATTATTTCGAGAGTTGAACGAAGGGCAACCATCTCTTTGTCGCCGAAACGGTTTTGTATTGTTTTAATCCATGCGCCAAGATCTTTTTCTATCGGTGTTTGCAAACTGTCCTGTTGTTGCATCCAGCGCGAAACAAAAACGACGGCCGCGTTCCGGCACTGGTCGACGACGGACGTCGGTAGTTCTCGATAAGCGGCATCTAGAGCCCGATCGTACGCTGACTTGACACTCGCAAAATTTGATGGACTTATCCGTGTTGGGTCGAGTTCTGGGAGCACCCCAAGTGCAGCCTCTGACCGCAAGGCGACCAGTACATCGGACCCAAGGGTGCGCTCTACCTGAACAATTTTCCACATAGAACAGGCATCAACTTGGCCTAATGCCATTCTTAAACCTACCCCCTTACTCTGATTCAGAAGCAGGTCCGTAGCCTCTATATAAACCGCCAACTCTTTTGGCACGTGCCAGCCGTTGTTGGCGGCCTTTATTAAGTCAGAATGAAGTGCAGGATGAGCCTCTACCTGGACCATCTCCTGACTGACATTGCCAAATTTTTGATACAGCTTGCCGCGTCGCACCCTCGTACCGAAATCGAAAGATGTTTCAACAAATACCCAGCCGAATGGGTTACTTGAAAAGCTCCGAGGAATCTTCTGCAAATCGCTTGGCATTTCAATCAAGGTCGCATTGCAGACGTGTGGTGTCGGCCAGACCGGATGGGTTGGCCCAGTACCGCCTTCGTAAACCAACCCTGTATCAATATCAATACCTAATCGCGACACGATTTTGGCTCCATAGCTAATCCTCCGACAACAATGTTTTTCGCAATAGCGCTCGAAAGACACGTATTGAAAACATCTAACTCGGGTGAATTCGTAGGTCGATGAATTTTATTGGGGTCTCGGAATCGCAAATTCGTCGAAACTTTTCATTTACACAACAATAAAGACAATGCGCCATATGTACGTACAAACCGCATGACGGTTAGCACGTAACAACATATTAGGTTAGGTCAGTGTACGGGGCCGTTGCTTTCAAAGCAAGTATGACTGTTTGTTAGGTCCACCGCAACAGTGGTGATAGTCAGTTACTTGACATTACCGCACGACGCCACGTTCAATTGGACATCGATCCGTTCAACATCCCCTCCACTTGAACGGGCCAATGCTCCTAATCGCGCGCGCACTCAAAGCCGGACATACCGAGCGCCGCAAAGTTGTCCAAACGTGTCTAACAAGTTAGCGGGATCGGCAAGTACCTGGTAAGACAGAGTTCAGACAGGTCGCTTGCCTATTTTTTTCGCAGAAACGCATCCGAACCAAGAATTTTCGATAGAATTACCAGTCTACTTATACTTCGAAGGAAGTACGATGGATCTGTCGAACTTTACGCTTGCCGAACTCAAATCCTTGTCTGAGACGGTTAAAAAAGAGATCGGAGCTCGCGAGCAGGACGAAGTAAAAAAAGCGCGTGGCCAAATCCTCGCCATCGCGCAAAGTGTTGGTGTTCCCTTGTCTGACCTACTTGGAGGCAAGACTGGAAAGGAAGGAAAGCTCTCCAAACCTGTCGACGTGAAGTTCCGTCACCCCAGCGACACGAGTAAGGCATGGACAGGACGTGGTCGTAAGCCGGCCTGGATCATTGAACTCGAGCAGTCAGGGAAAATTGATTCTGCACGTGTCTAAAGAAGGGACTTCGCTTACGTCTCTGTAAGCGAAGCTAAACGGGTGCCGTATTATGTTTACGTTTCAATTATTTCAGACATACGGCGCCCAACAGCAATTAAAGGACGCTGAAGCGGGCTATAGCATCGGGCAAGCGGCCCGGAAGGTGGCGACCTAAAAATGGTGGTTAGAAAGGCTTCATTGTCTCGTCGACGGAACGGATGCAAAAACAGTCCTCGCAGAGCCGAAGGGTTCCAGATCCAGCTGCCGGCATGCTCACCATGGCGTAATCCCGGTCCGTAACATCGGCACAGACACTGCACACATCTAGACTTCCCGTCGTCCTAATTGCCGCTTCCACCATTGCCGCCTGGTTGGGATTCCATTCGCGCAACGAAGCGAACCGTTCAGGTGTGTTCGGACGGAGTAGCCTATAAGGCGTAGGTTTAAGTAGCCCCCTGCGCTAGAGCCACGTGGTTGCCGCCTTGATACGCCGGGCATGAAACTGCGTCAGAAGGTCGTACAGCTCTATCTTGAGCGCGAAATATTGCCGAGTATGCAACGTGTTCAGGCTTATATAACCTGCGTGGTTCTGGACGAAACGGTTCTGGCTCAACTTCTCGTCTCCCAGCAGCTCTTCGCAGTACTTCTGCTTGCGTTGCTCCGATCCATCATACCCTTCCATTAAAGCGACATGGTACTGCCAGGATCCTTTCGAATTCATCGCGCCATAATTCTAGATACCTCGAAGCTCGCAGGGCTTGCACAAGATGAGCATCTGCGTCCGGATGCTCAACCAAGTATCCGTCGATGTCGTTGAGTGACTCAATCTCAGACGACAGCTTGTGAGCGTCCCGAAGCAATGCGTTAGTTGAGTCGCGCATAGCCTGAACGTTGTCAATAGCCGCACGCCAGTCGGCCTCTTCTTCGGGATTCAGATTCCTCAACACATCAGGAACCTCGACAAGTGCTGAGCTCTTCAGCAGCTCCCCAGGATGACAAAAGTCGGCATTAAATACTAGATGTACGCCGGCGCTACGATAGGCCTGAGCGACTAAGCGCGAACAGAACTGTCTTCGGCCGGCAACGAAGCCAGCTAACACGCTCTTGGCGGCGCTGCTTATAGAATATCGAGTGCCAACTGCAGCTCTGGCGAAAGAGACGATGGAGTGCACTTGGGCAGTCGTCAGCGGCTTGAGTGGTCGAAGCACATGACCAGCACAACCTGGCTCAAGAATGACCCGCTCAAGGTTCTGTGCGTGAACACCGTCTCCAGTCGAATCGATCACACTCGACTTACCTACACAAATCATAGCGTGAGAGATGTCGGCGCCGGTAACCTTACGGATAGTTTGACTCACTGGTTCAGGCGTCGTCATCAGGACAATATCGCCGGGCTGGGTAAGGCCCGAAACGAACACTCTAGGCCGTAGTTCCGATTCGTTCACTTTCCACTGTCGTGCCGTTAGGGAAGAATGCTGCGCAGTTGGAAGCTCGAGATATCGTCAATATGCCAGCAGGTATGGGAGACTCACCCTTCTTCCTTTCTGCCCCCGAAAGATTCGAAACCGGTCTGCCCTAATCTCGCCCTTCATCCTGCCAAAATACGAACCTTCCGCTTCCAAAATTCAATGACATGGTAACCCGATAGTGACCGCAGGCAAGATGCGGTGCCAGATATTGATATCGGGCAAAATGTTCCTACAGAATCAGTTGTGTTCAAAATTCCTATATGTAGAACCATCACAGCATATATGTGCCCAGTGCAGGTAAGCTAGACCTGAAGTTGAGGCAGCGGATGGGGCAGCGTTTCCCGACCAGCCTGGTTGCCCGTCAGCAGGGCTGCCGTACGTATGCCATCCGAATACCGGTGACGTTGATCATCTAACCAAGCACCATTCCCACTTGATCCGTATAATGTTACCTTTGACACAATCCCTAACTGGTCACTACGACACATATCCGCGAATAGGAAGCAGCTCGTTACTTTAAAACTACGACATTAAATTATGAGAACTCGTTTCAAATTGTTAGTGCATGAGGCTGACGGTCAAAAATACCAGGATTTGTTTGTAAAAATAATGACTAATTCCGACCTATCATTCAAACCGGTTAAGCCACATGGAAACATCGGTGATCGCGGCAATGATGGTTGGTGTGCTGACAATGGCACATACTATCAAGTCTACGCACCTGAAGATTTGCCGAACAATAACGATTCTGCTATCGCCAAAATGAAAGCAGATTTCAAAAAATTGAAGGACTACTGGGACAAAATTTCACCGCTCCGTCAATACTATTTTGTTATAAATGACAAGTATAGAGGGGCCTCACCCCACATATATAACGCAATTAAAGACATCGAGAAAGAGTTTGAACTAGAAAGGGCTGATGTCGTACTTTCACATCAACTGGAAAACCAGCTCTTCTCGCTTAGTCAAGATGTAATTCAAAGTATCATTGGATCATTTGAAACGGCTCATCAAGAAAAATCGATTCACCAACATCTGGTCGACGAAATTACCGAGAAAATGTATTTGAGATCCTGGCCACAAATAAGTGACAACTTGATTGCCAACTCGATTCCCGAAAAAGTTATTGATGGGTTCAACGATGTCGCAATGACGATCTTTAAAACCGTAATGCCGAATACACTACCAAGTCTTGAACGATCCATACATGAACTGGCGGAGCGAACAGAAGCATTGGTGCGACACTTCACTGCCTCCCCTTACGCATTCCTTACCGAACGTAACGTGTGGTGCCGAGATATGCGTTGGAAGAGCGACTGGATTAACGATCAGGACGAATACAATCGAAGGTATCAATTACACGATGATTGGCGTAAAAATTTGTACGACATACATTGGAACCTGGTCCATGCGTTGAACTTATTCGCAGCAGAGGTGCGGGCTCACATTAACGACAAATACTTTATGAGGCAGCAGTTTACGCTGGTGGACTCTATGGGGACTTATAATGGGCTAGATGGCTACGAAGCAATTCCAAGCAACTACCGCAGCGTCAAATAAAAGAAAAATACTCCAATAAATCACACGTCATGAATGATCGTAGGCAGCTAACCGCCTAGGCCTACGACGGGCTTATCTTGAACTGCGGCAAAAAGATGTGGCGAGACGGTCGTGGTGTCAGGGCTTACATCAACCTACACGATCGCCAAACGAAACGACAGTTTGGAGCACGTATACGGCTTGCGTCGACAAGATTACAGCCATCTTTCGACGGCCTCTAGCGCTCATTCGTTCCGAAACGGATCATAACCACGGTACCAACGTCTTCAATTTGGACGAACGGGCCATACCGGAGCGAAAATTCAACTGCAGGCCTAGTTCGGTCCTGCGCATATTGTCGCGAGAGAAATAATTAAAGTAGCCCAAACAAAGCGAACGCACCGTACAAGTATGGATCCGAAAACAGACCAATCTCGGGTGCATTAGAAAGCCGTTTAATAGCTATCGCTCGCACATCGGGATCGAGAATTTTTTTCAATAACTCGATTGCCTCGCTTTTAGTTAAGCGTTTAACAGCCGCTACAGAACTAGATATTGCCAGCGCTGGGCTAATACCACGTTTCAGCGCGCTACCAATTAGAGTCGCGTAGATGTAACTTACGGCGTCACTAACCTTCCATAGACTCGCGGCAACCACAGCTTGCCGATTTAACAAAAAAAGAGACGGAAGTGTAACGGCATCACTTGTTCGAAATCCCTTCTGAAAATTCCGGCCAGAGGCTGTGCCTGAGTAACAGGCATTCAATATTACGAGTTTTAACTTTAATTCTGCTGCCTCTGCCTGAAGAGTTCCAACATTGATAACATGGCCCTCGCCCATACCTGCAAAAATTGCATCAGTGAAGAATGCTAGCGGCTGGCCATGTGTAGAGACAATCAATGACTCAGCATTACCAAGTAGTTCCTGAAGCGATTTTCTCGTCTTAGAGGTGCCGATACTTTCAAGGGCTATCCCGGCGGCAGACGCGACAGCTTCCCCTTCAAACCTTGGGAGCAGCAAATCGTCCGACGGTTCGCATATTGCGGCGATCGTTTGCGGAGGAAACCCATTATTTTCCTGAGAGAGAACGAGTGCAGGAACAATACGGATTTCACACATCCCCTTTGCGATAGCACTTCCTAAACGTTCGTTTCCTAAAATTATAGATACAAAAGGGAGATTGCCATCAAAATCTCGGAGGAACTTAATTGACGATGGCTCGAACGCTGCGAGTTCGCTTAGCGCGCTCTGAAGTAATGGTCCATAGATTTCAAGCAAATTCTGGAGTGCTTGCGCACATTCACCACGACTGAGCTCACCAACAGAATGTCGAACTTGTGCGTTCCTCCACCGCGAAAGTGCTTCGTCTGGCAACTGAACACGTACGTACTGATCACCAAACAATATCCACATCATTACGCCTGGACCAGAGTAGGTCACAGTGACAAATGCATGTCTCTCGGCCAGACGTCGTTGTAATCGATCGACGGTTGGAGTTAATCGTGCACCCTCAAATGGACTAGTAGCGACACGCTTCGCTAACTGACGCGCCAATTTGGAAAGATCGTCCCAAGCTTTTCCCTTATTTCCTGGCTCCCATGCATCATCATACTTTTCAGAATATCCATATAAGTGAGGCGCTCCGAACCCTCGCAACTTATGCATTATTCTTTTAAGCGCCTCTTTCTCGGCTGTCAATATGTCTGCATCGAGAACGAAATCTACCCAATCCAATAAAATTAACCAATCGCCTAATGCATTCCCCCGTATTGTCGCCATGACTGGCAGGATCATATCTACTCTACCGCATGCCGGCAGTTCACGCAAAATTCCCTCAAGTCGTTCGATATATTGTTCCCGCAAACCGCGTCGATGATGTAAGCGAAACACATCTGCAAGTCCCTCATCGAACCATTGGACAGCGGCCTTGAGATGCGAAGCTACATCTTCATAATCTCGCCGCATCAAAGCAAGCCTAGCGGAAACTATCTCAAGTTCGACCCGTGCCTCAAAGGGAGCGTTACTTGACAACAATTCTCTCGACGAGTCAACAACTTGCTCCGCTTCATCAAATTCCCCTTTAAGCCTCAAGCATGTAGCTATGTTAAGCTGAACTTGAGCTACGGTTAGGGGGTCGCTATTTGCAGCTTGCGCTGCCAGTCGAAAATTCTGTAGAGCATCATCGATCTTATTTGTATGCAATTGGGCGAGAGCGAAATTCGACAAGAATCCTGGCGGCGGCTCTGTGTCAAGCTCTTTATAAATGGATAGAGCTTTCTCTGCAGTAGCAAGTGACCACTTATAATCACGTTCAAAACACGCGACAGATGCGGCCTGAACTAACGTACGCGCAAGCAGCGACAGGCTTCCAATTTCATGAGCGATTTCTTCGGCATCACTAATGCTACGATATGCCGCTTGAAATGCCCCGTGATGAGAGTACACAACCGCCGCCTTAAGATGCGCATCAGCAAGGCACTCACGTTCACCGAGTTGAGAAAATATAGTACATACGGCGGCCAACACCTCCGGCCTTTGATCAACACTCATTCCGAATGTATGACTGTGAGCCGCAATTCCCTCAGCCAATTCGAAAACAATTTTTCGCGATTCGGTACCCTGATCAGCTTCGAGCATGACACTCATCGCCTTACATGCTTTCGAGAATTCGCCATTTATTATGTATGCTCGCGCGCTTAACTCATCAAAAAGAATAGCATGTCGTTGCAACCCGCGCTTTCGCAAGAATGGCGAAAGCGCGGCAGCGAGCGCAGCCGAGTGCGCCGGATCAACATCGCAATGCTTCATTAGCGAATTGTAAAGGTCAATAAAATAGCTGTACTTCATTAAATTTGCAGGCCGTCGACTAATTTTGTTGATGAAGTCTAGCGGAGCTAGTTTTTGCAGTTCGGTCCAGTTCATTGAAGTGCCAACTAAGTTGCGCATTAAGCTAAATGAAGATACGGCGGATCACAACGCACTCATGCGTTGTATGAAGCACCCGTGCTTACAACTTTTACTACAATAGATGTATTGATATACCTTCCTGGCCACTTCCATAATCCGTTTCATATCCCCATTCCTCACGGAGCTCTGTTTGATCCCACATTTCATTAAACTGAGTTCTACAATTGAAAATCAATTTAACACCAGGGGCAAACTTAATAAATCTAGCAACCGACTCTTTGTCAGGGTGTCCATGTACCGCACCATTGGAAGAGAAAAGCGCAGCACGACATCGAACGGCCTCAATCAACTCTTTTGATACGTTCTTCCTACTGCCATGGTGAGGCACTTTAAACAAATCAACGCCTTTTTCTTTCACTTGGCGCAGCTCTGCGATAGAAGAAACTAATATCGATGGATGAGCATCGCCGCTCAACAGCATACTCTTACCTCGGTATTCGAGCAGGAAAGCAATCGAAGTGCCGTTTGGTACGGTTTGGTCTTCTTCGTATGGCCAGTTAGCAAGTTTGTCGATGTCAAATCCAAAGGTTTCATATCCAGGTGGGCTAGGTTGCTGCAGCGGAGGCATAACGTTTTGATCAAGTCCAGCGTTTGTTACTTCGGTGTCCCAACGTTTTTGCATTCGTCGAAGCTTGTCCCAGCTAGGCGAAAGGATGGTTAAAGTTGCACCGCCTGGTAGGCCAACCTTTCTAGGCTTGTTGGACTCGTATAATGCGACTGCCTGCCCATTAAATACGCTATTCCATGGTAGCTTATTATCTACAAGGGCGCGGCTTAAAGTCTCTCCCTGGACAGCTCCGAAGGGCTCCAATCGACGAGACGGTTCCAAATGAGCTCTGCCGTTAAACCAAATATCCTTAAACAATCTTGCATTCTCTACGTTTTTCATCAAAGAGACTGCTCCGGCAATATGGTCTGCATCGATATGAGTGATAATTAATAGCTCATTCTCTCCAGCCATATTTGCAATGAAATCTAGGGCCTTTTCGAGACGCCCATAAGTGCCAGTGGTTCCGCAATCGACGACAATTCGGTGTGGGCGGTCTTCACGTCCATACTCGATCCAGAAACAATCACCATTATCCGCATAGAGGGAATGGATACGAAATATAAGATTCGACATTTATCACACAAAATGAAAAACAGTAAACGGTTCACGTGGATCGACCGCCATACTTAACCAAGTTACAACTTTCGCTGCTTCGCTTACAGGTACCTTGTAGTAATCAGGCAACCGTGCTGCAGTAAGAATATTCAAATTCGAAGCGAGTAGCGTAAGTCCAGACCGAAACAACGGAGGCCCCTTGTGTACAGCTTTAAGCGTCAATTTTGCAGCGAGCAGAACGCGCTCTTCAACTCCCTCTGGAAAGTAACGTTCATAATCATCCGAAAAATCGTAGATAGGCGTCTCGACATCTCCGCGCTGCAATAGAAGTGTTGCATGCAAGATATCACCGTCGGGTATATTTTCGAAATAGCGCCCGAGATTCCCAATCCATTCATGCCATGGAACACGCAAGGTTCGTGGCGCAGCAAACACCAGAACGTAACCGGCTGCTGCTGCTGCGTAAGGGTTATTAAATTTCGCGTACAGAAGCTCAACACTATCTTGGATTAAGTCGAATGCTGAACGCAGATCTCCGGTGTTAATATACTGCAGCAAAGAATTTACTTTTGGGTCATCAATTTCGATTGTCGCCCGTAACGGCAAATGATTAGTTGATTCTTGCCGCGTAATCTTCAGCTTAGCCGATCCGCCAACCCAGTTGTCTGGAACACTTATAAACATCTTCTTCGGATTTCTCACCCCATTTGCTGCCCTAATTAGCAGAAATTCCCTAGATGCTCCGCCAACATTGGCCCGACCTGCGCTCTTGTTGGGCCAGTACATCGGTGCTTCCCGAAGAGGAATAGGGGAAATTAGGAATTCGTCGTTGATCTGTCCATCAACAGAAGTTCGTGACGCGCTCCATAAAAATTTTCTTAAATATCTGCTACTGACGGCCCCTCGGTTTACCACATCTGGTTCTAGCAAACCCTCGAAAGTGCCACTGAGCCGAGTTGCGTAAAATGTGGAATTTGTTCCAGAGAAGTCAATCTCTTCGTTGAAATTTTCGAGAGTAAACGTTGTTGAGCGAGAGAAATGTCTTATATACCGAGAATATGCATCCGGAACATCTTCTGAATCCGGGAGCTGCGGCAGATCAAAATTTTGAAACCCGGCACGGTCGAAAGAATATGTGGAAAAATCGTCATTTTTTTCTAACGGGAAACCGACGGACTCATCCGAGTGCCCTAAAGGGTTAAACCCGTTGACATCGATCTCTACGGGTCCATCAGCCATCGATACGGAGACCAGTTGGTTGAGGAACCTTCCATCTGGAAATTTAATTTGTAGCCAGTATTCGCCTTGTGCGAGCTCAAGAGTCTGGGAGCACTCGTCGTTTCCATAAGGCAGAATAAATCTTTGTTTTATAAACTTGGTCTCTGAAAAAGCACGCCATATCTCCGCGATCGCTACGCCAGGCCGATAGTTCTGCGGAGTTCGGAGTCGAAAGTGAACATCGCTCATTTTGTACAATCAAAGGTTACGACTGCGTACGGTGGAAGTGCAAGAGCAGATTTAATTTTTTTGGCTTTACCTTCTATTGCACGAAATGTATAACGATTGCAAGTCAAATCAAGATGCCAGGGCGTAGGAGTTCCAGACTTACGTTTTGCGCCAGAGCTACACTGAAACTCGGTATGAATATTACGTGACGTGGGTATGCAATTTACCTTTACAGGAACAGATGGCTCGCCATCGAGCATATGCACAGCAATTCCCTTTGACATCCTCTCCAAGGATGCGAACTGCAATTCCGAGTGTGCAAATTCGGGCTGGCGTTGCACAATATGATCAATTGCTCGTTTCAAAACGTCGGGTTGAATTACCCATTTTCCGTCATCAGAATCCTGGAGAGCGCCTCCACCCTGCATTGCATGAAGCATAGCTGACATGAAGACACTGGGTTGATTTGGCACGCCATAAGCAAGTTGGCCTAAAGATGTCGCCCAAAGGGCTGCTTGCTCTACGACACCGAGCCTCGTGTTCGCCACAGCAGAAATAATTGGCGCGCCCCGCACATTGCCATAGTTGTTGAATTCGGTATGCGAAACTTTTCGGCAAGCATCTAGTAAAAAAAGCTGGGAGTTTGCGGCAGCCCCACGAATGCCATCCATAAAGGCGTTGGCATCAATTGCGCCGGTTGTAAAGGGGTCATTTTTATGCTTGCCGAAGTCCTCCAATAGAAGTGAATGCACCACTCCGGTACTAACGCCATGCCCACAGAAGTAGAATATGAGCAAGTTGTCCTCATGTGCACTGCCGCGAGCCATCCACATATCTGCCGCTTTTCGCACGTTAGCCATAGTCGGAGCAGCGACTGTGCGAAATTTTCCTGTAGCATCTTCAAATGTGCCGCCCTCAGAACACAAAACTTCAATACTGCCAAGTTCCAGCTTCCGGGGGCGAAACTCCTGCTGGAGCCATTGGCAAAACACTTGCGCGGACGCTACAGGCGAACCTAATTGCCCTAGTCCGCCATTCGGGCGAAACGTCTTCTTGCTTCCTTTTTCTAAATATGGATAGTTACCAACGCCAATGACAAAGACGTGGACCGCAGGCTGTTTGGCACCGACTGCTTTTGAATAGATTAGGGTCATAGTTCAAACGGCATTTTAAGAACAGTTTTACGCTCTGCGTCAATTGCAGTACACCGTTTTCGTAAAGATAGCCGAAAAGACGAGTAGATGAGAGGTGATCAGGGTTAATAATTTGTCGATCCGACGTGTTGCGTCTCTCTTACTATGATACCGAAAATTTCCGTTTTGCAATATAATTATCAAACACCTGCGCCGACTATTGTATTAAAGTACAACATCTCTTCGGAATGTCTGCCGAACTATCCCATCTGCAGAGCCCCATCGCTGTGCAGGCCGCGTTGGACGAGTTTGTACGACTCGGCCGGACTGCGTTCCTCGCACGTTATGGCTTTGGTGAGTCCCGTGACTTTCTAGTGCGTGACCCATACTCAGGAGAGCTATGCGACTCAAAGGCTGTTGTCGGCGTCGCTTACAGGCACCAATTCCCAGAGAAAGGCCCCCTGCGCCCAGCAGACTTCTCCGGCGGAGAAGCGACAGTCGTCCCGAAACTGCAGAGCTTAGGCTTCGAAGTGGTTCGCATCGGCGAAGACTGGTCGGCTGACGAAGTTGAGGCTACAGTTGCTTCCGACTTCGAAATGCTTTGACGCGACGCGGAACGAGCAAACTACAAAAAGTCAGACTTCAACACGGCGCTACGTCAGAAGTTACGAGGACGCAGTAAGGCGTCTGTCGAGCTCAAGCATCAAAACATTCGCGCAGTGCTCCATAGCCTGGACCTACCCTTCATCCCAGGATATAAGCTTCGCGGTAACGCACAGTTGCTGCTCCGGAAGGCTGTCCAGACGTTCGTGCTGAAGCACTCTTGCGTGGTGAAGCAAATAGTCGACATTCTGGAGGACGTCTAGACGCCGGCAGAGCAAGTATTCAAAGCTGTCGTCGTCGCACCGCCGCCAGTGGAAACGGTGACGAGGGTCGAAGGCGTTGGATCTCGGCTACGGTTGCCCAGGAAGATCGATTTCGCGACCAGGGACGAAACGAATCGTCGGCTTGGCCGCGCCGGCGAGCAGTGGGTGATCAACTTCGAGCACCGAAGGCTGGCTGATGCAGGGGCGAATAGGGAAAACGGAAAAAATCGGGCGCTAAGGCGATTTGGCCGAGCATATCGCCCGCAAACCATTCCGCGCAGTCGACTTGCAAACGCCCTGACCCTATACTGTATAGTCGACATTTATGACCGGGGGCGGTCTTTGCTTGGAAAAATAAAAGATGTCGAACGCGCAGCTGATGGCAGTAGTCGAGGTAGACAAAGGAGATCGGATAATTTGTCAGCGCGACGGCTGTCGCCACAGCGTGTACAAACGCATCCACATCGTGCGGGAGAATGGGCGGTTCACCGTCCTCGGCTCCGAGTGCTTCAAGCTCCTATACGGCTCCTATGACACCGGGGCGGTGCCCGTTTATGGATCAAGCGCTGGCCAGCTTCTTACCGACGCCGAGCGTCAGCTACTAGCCGAAAACACTGAACGCTTCATTGCCATGCTGGAGGTACAGCGGCTTCAACTGGAGCATGCCCGAGCACTGGATTTACGCGCTAGACAAGAAGAACAGCGAGAGCGCGAGGAAGCTGCACGAATTATCAGAGGCGCCTCGGATACGCTGCGTGACGAAGAACGCAATGCTCAGTCGCCTGCCCTGGAAAACTGCCGCCGGCAATACCCAGGGCTCAATCTGGCCACACCAGGCTGGCAGGGCTTGGTTTATTTAGAGAAGCTAAGAATCTTGCGTGAGGGGCGGGGGAATCGATTCACGCAGCCGCGAACTGAATCTTCCCTTTTCTAGAATATTTCCTACTCTTGGGGCTTGCGCAGCTCCCTGAACCCGCCTTCGGCTATACGCTGCTGGCGCCACACATAGTCCCCGGTCAGGTTGATGTGCTCCCAGCCCAGCGGTGACAAAAATTGCAGCATACCGTCGTCTGGCAACTTGCCTTTCTCACGTAAGGCCTGCGTCGCCCGCTCCAGGTAGACCGTGTTCCACAGTACGATTGCGGCCGTCACCAAATTCAGGCCGCTGGCGCGGTACCGCTGCTGCTCAAACGACCTGTCGCGGATCTCGCCCAGCCGGTGGATGAATACCGCCCTGGCCAGCGCATTGCGCGCTTCGCCTTTGTTCAAACCGGCGTGTACGCGTCGGCGCAGCTCGACGTTCTGGAGCCAGTCCAGGATAAACAGCGTGCGCTCGATCCGCCCCAGCTCGCGCAGCGCGATCGCCAGGCCGTTCTGGCGCGGGTAGCTGCCTAACTTGCGCAGCATGAGCGACGCTGTGACGGTGCCGTGCTTGATCGAGGCGGCCAAGCGCAGCACGTCGTCCCAGTGTGCGCGCAGGTGCTTGACGTTCAGGCTGCCGCCGATCATCGAGCGCAAGGCGGGGTGATCGCCCACTTTGGCCGGCACGTACAGCTTGGTGTCTCCCAGATCGCGGATGCGCGGCGCGAAGCGGAAACCCAGCAGGTGCATTAGCGCGAACACGTGGTCGGTGAAGCCGGCGGTGTCGGTATAGTGCTCCTCAATGCGAAGGTCCGATTCGTGGTACAGCAGGCCGTCGAGCACATAGGTCGAGTCGCGCACGCCGACGTTGACCACTCTGGTGCTGAACGGCGCGTACTGATCGGAAATATGGGTGTAGAACAGCTTGCCGGGCTCGGCGCCGTACTTGGGGTTGATGTGGCCCGTGCTCTCGGCCCGGCCGCCCGCGCGGAAGCGCTGGCCGTCCGACGACGACGTTGTGCCGTCGCCCCAGTGCGCAGCGAAGGCGTGCTTGAACTGGGCGTTGACCAGTTCAGCCAGGCCGGCCGAATAGGTTTCGTCCCGGATGTGCCAAGCCTGCAACCAGGACAGTTTCGCGTAAGTGGCGCCGGGACTCGATTCCGCCATCTTGGTCAGGCCGAGGTTGATGGCGTCGGCCAGGATCGCGGACATGAGGAACGTCCGGTCCTTGGTCTGCTCCCCGCTCTTAAGATGGACAAAGTGGCGCGTGAAACCGGTCCAGTCGTCCACGTCCATCAGCAGTTCGGTGATCTTGATCCGGGGAAGCATGCCGCTGGCGAAGTCAATCAGCGCCTGGGCCTCGTCCGGCACCACGGCGTCCTGTGGGATGATCCTCAGTCCTGTCTCAGTAATGATCGCATTGGGCAGTTCGTTCGTCAGCGCGAGCCGGTTGGCGGTGGCCAGTTGCTGTTCGAGCAAGAGCAAGCGGTCGTGCAGGTACTGGTCGCAGTCCTGGTTGACCGCGATCGGCAGCTCGCGCGCTGATTTCATCGCCCCGAACTTTTCCGTGGGTAGCAGGTATTCCTCGAAGTCCCGGAACTGGCGCGAACCCTGCACCCAGATGTCGCCCGACCGCAACGAATTCTTCAGCTCCGACAAGACGCAAATCTCGTAGAAGCGGCGGTCAAGACCGTCGTCGGTGATGACCAGGGGCTTCCACCGCGCCTTCACGAACGCGATCGGCGCATCGTCCGGCACCTTGCGCGCCCCGGTCATGTTCATCTCGCGCAGGACGTCGATCGCGTCCAGCACCGCTTGCGCCGCCGGCGCAGCTTTAAGCCGAAGCACATCGAGGAACTCAGGCGTATAGCGCCGCAGGGTGCTGTACTGCTCTCCCACCAGGTGCAGGTGGTCGAACGTCTCGGGCTGGGCCAGTTCTGCCGCCTCGGTCACGCTTTGCGTGAAGTCTGTCCACGGCAGCACGGCCTCGATCGCGGCATACGGGTCCATGCCGGATTCCTTGGCCTCGACCAGCGCGCGCCCGATTCGGCTGTACAGGCGCACCTTGTCGTTGATGGCCTTGCCCTGCTTCTGGAAGTCCTGCTGATGCTTGTTCTTGGCCGCGCTGAACAGCTTGATCATGATGCGGTCGTGCAGGTCGACCAGTTCGTCCGTCACGGTGGCCATGCCTTCGATGGCCAGCGCCGCCAGTGTCGCATAGCGCCGCTCATCCTCGAACTTCGCCAGGTCGCGCGGCGTCATCTGCGCACCCTCGCGCGCCATCTTCAGCAGGCGATTCTGGTGGATCTGGCGGCCAAGCCCCTCCGGCAGTGCCAGAGACTGAAACACCTTGAGCCTTTCGATGTGTTCGCGCATGTAGCGGGAATTGGGCTTGAGCGGAGACTGGCGCAGCCACACAAGCCAGGTGATGCTCATGTCAGGCGCCACGTTGAGCAGGTTGTCAAGCGAGCGCTTGTGGTGCCGCTCCAGCGGATCGATCAGCGCGCGGTAAATGCGCCGGTTGGCCCGCGTCACGGCCTCGGCGCAGGCCCGCTCGATGACAGTGAGCGCCGGCAGGATGATGCGCTTCTGGCGCAGCGTTTCAAGGGAATGCGCGGCGAGGACCATCGCCTTGTCGGTCTGCATAGCGAGGTCGGCCAGGCTGTCCACCAGCTTGCGGAAGTCCGGCAGGCCGAAGACTGACAGTCCCAGGTAGGCGCGCAGCTCGTGCAGGTGTTCGTTGCGCGTCTTCTCCCGCTCGCCGTATTCCGGCCAGGCGCCGGCGTCGCTGCGCACCTGCTTGGCGATCCAGTGCAACACCGAATCCGGCAGCGCGGTGTCGCTGGCAAGCGCGTAGCCGGGATAGCGCAACAGGCACATCTGGACCGCAAACCCAAGGCGATTCGCTGCCCCGCGCCGCTGCCGGATCAACGCCAGGTCGGCATCCGTGAAGCTGTATTGCTGAATCAAATCATCCTGGCTTTGTGGCAATACCAATAAGCTGTCGCGTTCGGTATCGGACAGCAGTGAGCGGCGTGGCATTCGGTCCGATCCTTCGCTGAAAGGTTTGTGTGGTGCGCCGGTAGAAGGATCGCCCTGACAATGGTTCGCATCATTCGAACCCATTAAATTTAAAAAGGTAAAGCGCTTTACGTTTTTGTCTTCCGTGTTTTCGGACTGGCTGCGGCGGGTTTCTTTTTCAAATCCGCGTTCTCGCCCTCCAGCTCGCTAACGCGAGCCTCCAGCCGCTCATTCGCCTGGTGGGCATGCTCCAGGCGTTCCACCACCATTTCCAGTTCAAACTTCCTGCTGCTAGCTAACTCACGCGTCGCCGTCAGTCCTTCCGTGGCCTCGTACAGCTTGCGGGCTTGCTCCCTGGCCGCGTCTCGCTGCTCGTGCAATGTGTGTTCCAGCTGGGCCTTCTCGCTCCGCAGCACGGCCAGCGCCTCGCGGCCGTCCTGGAAGTTGGCGCGCAGCGTGGCCGCCTCCTGTTCGGCGCGGGCAATCCGCGTTTCGTAGGCGTGCTTGTCATCCTGCCGCTGGGCCGCGCTCGCCTCCTGGAAGTGCTCGAACTGGCGCCGCGCCTGCGCCAGCTGGTCCGCCAGCTCCCGGACCTCGGCCGTGCGGTCGGCCAGGCGCTGGGCCTGCCCCGTCTTTTCTGATTCCAGGGCGGCGATCGCCACCGCATCTTGATGCCGGGCAGCCTGCTCGCGCGCGAACGCCGCCATTACGCTGTGCAGTTCGGCTTTCAGGGCTTCGCGCTCTATGCCAAGCTGGCGCACCTCTTCGCGCAGCGCCTCCGCCGCTTGTGCGACTTTATGTGCCGCCAGCTGGTGCTCAATGCGCAGCTGCTCGACCTGAACCTGCGCGCCTACCTGCACTCGGTCGTAGACGCCCTTGATCGCCTCCAGCAGATCGGCCGGCACGCCCGCGCCCGCCGCCGCGACCTCGCCTTCGTGCTGCGCCTTCCATTGTTTAAGCATTGGCGCGATCGTGCTCTTGCTGCCGGTGCCGCCCAAGGCCTCGCGCACGGTGTCGACGGTGGCGTTCTTGCCGGCGGCGGTCAGCTGGGCGGCCGCCTTGGCGACGTGGGAGTACACGATACCGGCTCTGGCCATGATCGCTCCTTGGATAAGATAACGTGCGGTGTAATACGTAATGGTACGTTATATTACGATATAAAATCGATCCGAAATGAGTGAATAATTAGGCTCGATAATGTAGATTATCGACACCGATGCCGATCCGCAGCGTGCTATCCTGCCGTAACCCCCGTTACAAGCCCGACCGCGAGCAACACAGCCATGGCCACCCCCGAACCCGCCGACAACGGCGCCGAAAATAACGATGCACACCCAGCGTCGGCGCTGCACTCTGCCGTTACAGCTGTGGACGCCGTGCTCGCAGCCCAGCACCGCGCCGTCCTGGCCGCCGCCACGGCCGACAACACGCGCCGGGCGTACCGGTCCGCCGTAAACCACTACCTGGCGTGGGGCGGCGTGTTGCCGGCCGACGAAGCGGCGATCATCCGATACCTGCTCACCTACGCGCCGACCCTCAATCCCCGCACCTTGGCGTTGCGCCTGACGGCACTGTCGCAGTGGCACGTCCACCTGGGCTTCCCCAATCCGGCTTCGACACCGACCGTGCGCAAGACACTGACGGGGATCGCACGCACGCACGGCCGCCCGAAGAAGAGGGCCAAGGCCCTTCCAATCGAGGACCTGGAACGTATCGTGGTGCAGCTGGTCAGCGCCGGCACGTTGAAGGCGACGCGCGACAACGCACTTTTGCAGATCGGTTTTTTCGGCGGATTGCGGCGCAGCGAGCTGGTCGCCATCGAGGTCGGACATATTGGCTGGACACCCGAGGGCATCGAGATCATGCTGCCGCGCTCGAAGACTGACCAACTGGGCGAAGGGATCATCAAGGCGATCCCGTACAGCGACGGCCCTTGCTGCCCGGCGGCGGCGTTGCGCGCCTGGCTCGACGCCGCCGACATCATGGCCGGACCGGTGTTTCGGTCTATCAGCAAGTGGGGGACGGTGGCCAGCGCCGCTCTGGGCGTGGGCAGCGTGAATACGATCCTGGAGGATTGCGCGACACTGGTCAAACTCGACTACGTGCTAGACCTGTCTAGTCACAGTCTGCGGCGTGGCATGGCCACCAGCGCGCACCGCGCCGGAGCCGACTTCCGCGACATCAAGAAGCAAGGAGGCTGGCGCCACGACGGCACGGTCCATGGCTACATTGAGGAGGCCAGCCGGTTCGAGGATAACGCGGCCGGCAGTCTGTTGCGTAAGCGGGTCAAACCGGCCTGATTTGTCTCAGCGCCCGCTTGCCCGTTGTTGAAAAGCAGCACCGGCCGGCCCCCGGCTGTGCCGGGGCGAGCGACGGCATGGCGCGAAGCACGTCCCCGGCGGGCATGCTCAGTAAAGGCGTCTACAGGAAGGGGATGGCATCAAATTCATTGCGCCAGGACATAATGCGCCAAGGCCATCGCTTCGCCCTCGCTCAGTTGGGAGAAAGCTGGCATCGGTACAGGCCCCCATTTGCCAGCGCCGCCCGCTCGAATATTCCTCGCCACCAGTGATACCGCGTCTGCCTTGCCCTTGTACTTTGCCACCACTTCCTTGAATGCCGGCCCGACGACCTTTTTGTCGATCGAATGACATCCCATGCAAGCATTTGCGGCAAGCAACGCTTTCGTATCGATTGCTGCGGTGGCGCCGGCCTTCGGTGCAACTGCAGCTGGCTTTATCGCCGCGTTCGCAATCGGCACTGCGTTACTGCGTTCGGCACCGTAGGTCTTGACCAGGTAATCGACCATGTCCGGGATATCCGCGTCTGAGAATTGCGCACCGAACGGTTTCTTCATCTTTCTCACGGTGGCATCCCAGTAGCCGCGCGGCGATGTCGTGGGCTGCGACTGGATGTAATGGACCGAGTGACATGTCATGCAGTTGCGCTGGGCCAGCGCATATCCCGGCAACTCGCTGGGTTTGAAGACAGCAGTTTCAGGCGGAAGCTGAATGTCGAGGGCGAAAGCTGGGGCCGCAGCCATCAGACTGATGGTGAACAGAGAGCAAATCAGTGGATGTTTCAATGTGGTTCCCCTTATACCGCGACGACGCGCGTCGATTCGACCACATTGCGCATGTAGCCGGCAGGGTTCCACAGGGCGCTCGCGGGTTGGCCTTGACCGATCCGGTTGCCCGCCCGAACCAGCAGTTCGTGGTTTCCTTTTTGTTTCGGCGTGAACGCCGCGCTCCACTCTCGAAAAGAATAGCGCCCCAGGTCCTTGCCCAGTTGTGCGGCTTGCCAGTTCTTGCCACCGTCGGATGAAAACGCCACCTCATTCACGCCGTAGCCGCCGTCGAACGCAATCCCGCGCACCACCGTCTGGCGCCCGACCTTGACGTGCATGCCGTCGGTCAGGCTGGTCACGAACGAGCGCACGTTGAGGCGATTGATCGGGACGGTCTTGGTCGGCGCCTTTCCCGGCTCGGTACAGGCGCACTGATTGTCGGGGATGCGATAGGCCGTGCTCATCCAAAATCCGTCGAATACCTTGTCGGTCACGGTAATGTCGGACAGATGCTTGACCCAATAGGTGCCGTAGTAGCCGGGCACCACCAGGCGCAGTGGGTAGCCATTCAACATCGGCAGATCGGCACCGTTCATTTGCCAGGCCAACATGACTTCGCCGTCGAGCGCATGGTCGATATTGAGCGCCTTCATGAAATCGGGCCCGTCGCCAACGGGCGGCGTGTCAAGGCCGTTGAACGAGACCTGTACCGACCCGGCCTTGACGCCGGCCTTTTCCAGCACCTTGCGTAGCGGCACGCCAGTCCAGCGTGCGTTGCCCATGGCACCATTCGATAGCTGGCCGCCGTTGGCGCGCGGCGACAGGTGGCCGCGGCTGTTACCGGAACACTGGTTCACGGCAACCAGTTCGGTGGCGTCAGCCATTTGCTTGAGGTCGGCGAGCGAGAGCTCCAGCGGCGTATTAACATTGCCGCCGACTTTGAGACGGTATGTTTGCGCATCGATCGCGGTGGGAATGCCGCTCCAGTGATATCGGACGAAAAACGCATCGTTCGGCGTAATCACCGATTCGTTGAACACACTGAACGGAGTTTCCAGCTGCGGCGGACGGGCGGTCAGCAGGATCAGCGGCCGCTTTTGAGGATACACGACCAGTTCGCGCTCGCCGTTTTCAAACGGCAGCGTGACGTGGCCTGCCTCCGCCGCGAGCGCGCTCAATACCGGACTGCCGAACACGCCGGCGGCACCGAGCGTGCCGGCCTGCCTCATAAAGGAACGGCGCCGCAACGCCTCCGCCGTCAATATCAACGAGTTCTTCGCCATACTGGTCTCCGTTATTATTGTGAAATCGGTTAGCTCGATACTGCCACAGTATTGTCGTGATTTGCTTACTGCACGCTACTCAATACGGCTTTTTGTGGATCGACGGCCACGTCCCCTTCCATCACCAGGATGCGACTCGCCGTCGCGGCCTTGTCGTTGAGGCTGTTGCTCACGGCGCGCATCGGTCCGATCGCAGTGCCGTTCGCCATCCCCATCGGATTCGTCTTGAAACTGGCCACCGGCGCGGCCTGGCCGGTGACGTACACGCTGTACGCGGTCTGCGGCTTGAGTTTGAACAGCGACACTTCCAGCGCGTCCACCACGCCCAGGTTACGGGCCACAACGAATCCCTTGGCCTCGCCGGCAGCGGGTTTAAGCGCAATGTTGATTGGCTCGCTGTTGGCGCGCGGGACCAGGTTGGTCATGCCGTCGCCGTGCGGCACGGCGTTCGAAACGTACACCAGTGCCTGCGGCGCCTGGCCGACCGGTGCGCGCGCAATCACCTTGTTGGTGGCGCTGTCGATGACATCGACCGCGTCGCCGTTTTCAAGTCCCACATACAGACGTGTGCCGTCGTCGGAGGTCCAGATGCCGTGGGGCAACGCGCCGGTAGGGATCGTCGCAACCAGCGTCGGCGTGGCGTCGGTGGTGTACACCTTGACGACATTCTCACCGCCGATCGTTACGTAAGCACGGGTGCCAGCCGCAGTCTTCGCGAACGCCAAGTGGTTGGTAATGAAGCCGGTATCGATGACGCCCTTTACTTCCAGGCTGGCAGTATCGATGCGCGTCACTTTGCCGGCATCCTTGTGCGTCATCCACATTTCCTTGAAATCAGGGGTGAACTGAAGGAACGGCGAGAACGGGCTGACGACCTTAATGTGCTTGATGACCTTGTGCGACTTCATGTCGATCACGTCGACCACGGGATTGAAGCTGGAGACGACGAACGCCAGCTTGCCGTTCGGCAGGAACTGCACCATGCCGGGGCCGGCGGTCGTCTCGATCCGCTTTTTCTCCTTGAAGGTGACCGGGTCGATCACCGAGATGTAGTCTTCGCCGCGCACCACCGCCCAGACTTCGCGGCCGTCGGCAGTGAAAAACCCTTCATGGGGCGAGCGACCGATATAGGTGATTCCTTTGACCTTGTTGGTCGCCGTGTCGATGAATGCCACCGAGTTAGAGCCGTTTGAAATGGCAATCAGGGTCTTGTGGTCGGGCGAAAAGCCCAGGCCGTGCACATTGATCTCGCCCTTGTATAGCGGCGACAACACGTCCGGACGCTGGTTGCCCAGTTTGATCTGGCCGAGCAGCAAATTGGTCGCCGGGTTGATCACTGAAACGGTATTGGTATTCTGGTCAGCGGTGTAGACGCGGTCTTGCGCGCCAGGAGCGGCAAACGCGGAGGCGGTGAGCAGGCTGCTGACGGTCAACGAGAAAACGCAGTGACGGAGTTGCATGATTTATTCTTTCTTGGTGATCGAAGTGGGAGCAACTTTTGCCTGAGCCGATTGGTAGCGCTGCAACCAGGCCTGCATAATGTTGATTTCGTTTTGCTGTTCCGTGATGATGCCTTGGGCGACGTTGCGCAATTCAGGATCCTTGGTGGTGAGCAGGAGCGCTTTCGCCATGTCGATGGCGCCCTGGTGGTGCGGAATCATCATCGTCACGAAATCATGTTCCGCAACGCCATTCATTGGCGCGCGCTTCATGCCGTCATCCATGACGGCCATGGCATCGTCCGTCAGCGCGGCAAACGGCTTGGCCGTGCTGGCGATAAATACGGGGGGCTTTGCCGCTGGCGACTGGCCATGATGGTGGGCCATGGCCTGTCCGAGAGCACTAGCGCCAATCAGGGCGGCAACGGCGAACGTGGCCAAGCGTCGAAGGTACAAGGGACGGTTCATTAAGGTCATGACGGTTTCTCCAGTTGGTCGTACACGGCGGTGGCAACGCGCGCCAGTTCGGCCTTGTTAATTCCAGCCGACAGCGCATAGCCGAATTTGCCGTCGATCCAATAAAACACATTCACCGGTCCCTCCTGGGCGAAGCGAAAACCTGTGTCCTTGTTGTGCGCCTGGTCGGTCGACACGTACAAGGTGAGGCGCTGCCCGGTCGCGTCGTGGTACATGAACTGCGCCACCGCGCCTTGGGCGCCAGGGAGCAGGCGACCACCGATCAGCTCGTAGCCGAGTTTGCCCAGCCGGGGTGGCCGAATTGCCGTGCCGAGGCGTTTGGACAGCCATGCCACTAGCTGCTCTTCCTGGTCAGCCCCGATTTCCACCGGCCGCTTGACATCCGGGCTATAGACAACGTGGGCGATTGCGGCCTGATGGGCCAAGCCGGCAACGTACAGCGCCGGCCTGGCCTGCATGGAATCACCTTGGGCGTACTGAATCTCGCCTGCCTGCTGGCCATGCAGCAGCCACCCTGTCGTGCCGCTGAACAGGGCGATGGCAAGACCGGCTACCAGCCGCTGCCATTGCCACTGGCGCGGTCGCGCTGCGCTTAAGCGCTCCGGCACCGCTTCGTCGAGCACGGGATTGAAAAGCGCGCGCAGTTCATCGTTTTGCGCTGTATAGGCGCGCAGCCGCTCCGCCTCTTCCGGGCGCTGCGCCAGATAGGCGTCGACCTCGAGTCGGCGCGCGGCAGGCAGCTTGCCGTCGACGAAGGCGTGCAAGTCGGCTTCCGTGATGGGTAGGGTATTCATTTGACCACCTTCAAGGGTGCGATGTACGCTCTCCCTTCCATATTCGCGCGCATTTTTTCACGCGCGCGCGACAGGCGCGACATGACCGTACCGATGGGAATCTTGAGCGTTTGCGCGACGTCGTCGTAACTCATTTCTTCCAAGGCCACCAGCAGCAGGATTTCACGCTGTTCCTCTGGCAGCGCACGCAAGGCCGTTTCCATGTCGCGCAGTTCGAGTCCGCTTGAAGAACTGCCAGGTGCTAGTGCCATCGATGTCTCCTCGTTGAGCGCTTCCGTCGGCACTGAAGGCCGCCGCGCCTGGTCGATACGCAGGTTGTGCATGATGCTGAACAACCATGCGCGCATATCGCTACCACCCTCCCATGACGCCAGTCTCCCCCATCCGCGCTCGACCGTGTCCTGCACCAGGTCGTCGGCGCCGGCCCGATCGCCGACCAATGCCCGCGCATAGCGGCGCAGACGGGGAATGCAGGCCAGCAGCTGGTCGCGCGAATTGGGCATGGATGTCACTGGAGTATCGGTCGATTAATCAATAAGCTGCTGCGGTCAGTTTCGGATCGATCTGCCAGGTTTCGTTGACCAGCTTGCCATCGCGGTAGGTCAGCACATAGCGCACATTGAGCTGTGCCTTGCCTTCGAACTGCACCTTGGCGACGATCGTCGCACCCTTTGGGTTCGCCGATTCCTCCAGAGCAAGCACAGTCACGCGCGCCGGCCCGACAGCCTTGCCGAACTTTTCCCAGGTGGCGCGAATGGCATCGGAACCGGCGTACATGCCGTCAAGCGGCCCGCCGACCCATGTCAGCTGGGCGTTGTCGGCATAGCCACGCATGATGACGGACGTGTCACCGGCGCCAATGGCGCTAAAGTGAATCTGCGCGGCATCGCTCATCGGGCTGGCGACAGCGCTGCCGATCGAAGCGATAGCGAGGATGACGGCGAAGGTCGCTTGTTTCATGAAATTCTCCCTGGTTGGGTCAGTCGGACGGAAAAAACCGGTGTTATCGAGGTGAACGGATCTGCGGATGATTTATTCCATCTATTTCAAATTAATTTTCGCAGGCGTTTCGTCGCGCGCTATTTGGGAGAGGCGGATCATCGCTTCCAGCGCCAGAGATGCCTTTGTCTTGTACCGTTCGGGATGGCGCAACATGTAGAACGCGCGCTCCGGCAAGTCGATGTTTGCTTTCGCCAGCAAACCTGCCCGCAGATGCGAGGCTACTACCAGTTCCGACATGGCGGTGGCGAACTTGCCGGCCATCACAGCGGAGCGGACCGCTTCGTTGGACGGCAGTGTGAGTGCGATATCGAGTGCATCGAAGTCGACATGCATCGCCTGAAGTGCGCACTCGAGCGCCGAGCGCGTGCCGGACCCCTTTTCGCGCAAGATCCACTGTGCCTCAAGAAGATCCGCGTGCAGCAGCCTCCTCCCTGAAGCCCATGGATGGTGCGCTGCGACTACAGCGACGATCTGGTCGGATGCGATGGCATCGACCGATAGTGTCGGCTCGTCGATGGCGCCCTCGACAAAGCCAAGGTCGGCGCCCCCCTGAAGCACTGCTTGGGCGACATTATGGGTGTTATCGATGGTCACGCTCAGTGCGATCGCCGGATGCGCTTGGCGAAATTGCACGAGGTACTCGGGTAGCCAATAGCTGGCGATAGTCTGACTCGCATGAATGGTCAGCGTGCCACGTTTCATTCCACCCAGCTCGGCCAATGTCAGTTCGGCGGCGCGCGCGCTGGCGATCGTGCGGCGTGCTTCTATCAGGAAAATACGGCCCGCTTCGCTGATCTCGATGCCGCGGCCGACGCGATTGAATAGGGCAGTACCATAGCGTTCTTCCAGCACCTTGATCGAAGCACTTACCGCTGAAGGGGTGAGCGCCAACACTGCGGCGGCCTGGGTCAAATGCTGTCGCTCGGCGACTTCAACAAAAATCCGCAATTGTTCTAGTGTCATCTGATTGTTCAATTCTATTGAACGATATATTCGATATTGTAAGATGGACATAACAATCTGTCGACTTGATAATCGTTCTATTGAATTCGAGAATCAGGAGCGGCAAATGGTCAAGCAACCACTAAAACTCGTTCGCAACGCGCTGCCAGGCTTGGCACTTTGCGCTGTGGTTACTGCGATAGCTTACGCAATGGAAAACATCGAAAGCGCTTTATTTGGCCACGCATGGCTCGAAAGCCTGGTGCTGGCCATTCTTCTAGGCACCGCCGTGCGGACGGTGCATCGGCTCGATACTCGCTTCGAAGACGGCATCCAAGTCGGTGCGAAATTATTGCTGGAAATCGCGGTCGTGCTGCTGGGCGCTTCGGTCAGCGCCGGTGCGCTGCTCGAAAACGGCATCGGTCTGATGAGCGGCATCGCGGCAGTGGTCGCCATCGCGATTGCGCTCAGCTTTGCCCTTGGCCGTGCTTTTGGTCTGCCGCGCAAGATGGCCATCTTGATTGCCTGCGGCAATTCGATTTGCGGTAACTCTGCCATTGCCGCGGTGGCCCCGGTTATCGATGCGGATGGAAAGGACGTCGCTGCGGCGATCGCCTTCACTGCCGTGCTTGGCGTTGTCGTGGTGCTGGTGCTGCCGCTAATGGTGTCACTGTTGTCGTTTTCACCAACGCAGTTCGGTGTCTTTGCCGGGCTGACCGTCTACGCGGTGCCCCAGGTGCTGGCCGCGACCTCATCGATATCGCTTAGCAGCGTCCACATCGGCACCCTGGTGAAACTGGTGCGGGTGCTGATGCTGGGCCCAGTCGTGCTGGTACTGTCGCTGATTGGTCGGCGCGAAGGTGGTCGTCGTCCTGCGCTGTCGCATATGGTCCCGTGGTTCATCGTCGGCTTTTTGCTACTGCTGACCTTGCGCTCGTTCGGCGCCATTCCAGAGGCGGCAATTGCGCCGATGCACGTGACGGCGAATTTCCTCACCATTATGTCGATGGCCGCACTCGGACTCGGCGTCGATGCGCGCTCAGTCATGCGGGCCGGTTGCCGGGTCGCCGCAGTTGTCGTGTTGTCGCTGCTGGCGTTGGCAGTCATCAGTTTTTTCCTGATAAAAATGCTCGGCATCGTTTGAAGCACTGCCCGATTAGCGGCTACCGTTAGAAATCGAGGATCTGTATTTTTTTAATACGAGAAACTTGGTGGTATTGCAGAAAGTTACAGTCTGATACGCTTGGCAAGCAGTCGCGCAATGCGCTTGCCAGAGCGGTCTTGATTCATCGCTTAGCTGATATGTGCGACCGCGGCTTAAACCTGGTGACGGGCGCCATCGTTCTTTGGCATGCGGTGTTTCTGGAGCGGGCGACACAGGTTGCGCGCGGTCCTGGCAGCTCCCCGACGCCAGTATGCTGCAGTTTCGTGTCCTCGTTGGCCTGGGAGCACATCTACGGGACCGGATATTACATTTGAAGGAAGAGCAAGAAGGTTGATGAGAAAAATATCGGCCGCTGCGGACTTCAAGAATCGGTAACAGGGCTTAGCGCCCGATTTTTTCCGTTTTCCCTATTCTCCCCATGCAGGGCTGCCCGAGCTTTTCCAACGCCTCGACTGGATTTCTGATCGCCTTGGAGATGGAGCCGGTTACGATATCCTTTCTTACGACGCAGATGATCGAGCGCGTTACATCGAGGTCAAGACCACCAACGGCACGTACACGTCCTCTTTTATCATGAGCAGGAACGAGCTTGAATTCTCACGAGAAGTTGGTGACGCGTTCTTCCTCTACCGCCTGTTCCAGTTCCGCCAAGAGCCGACGCTCTACATGCTGCAAGGCGACGTCCAAACAGCTTTATCTTGAACCTATCGACCATCGAGCATCGTTCCGGCGTCTGACAACTTAGCTCGACTTTGTCCATCTACGCGGCGTAGCAGACCGTTTCAGTCAGGCGGTCGAACAAGGCACGCGGTATTTTTACCATGTCGTGCCGGTCGCCTGACCTCCCATAAATCCCGTCGCTCCATAACGAACGGCGCACTAGGGCTATAGTGTCAGAGAAAGTGAGGCTGTCCTTGGCGTACCAGGCAGCATTCCAGGTCATCAGGTCGTCCTTTGGCACCAACTGTCTGGCCGTCAGCGCGACGATCGAATACAGCGCGAGGATGACGGGCGTGGTGCACCGCGGTGACCGGCAGCTTCCGACCCAAAGCAAAGCGGATCTAGATCGATCTCTTTATTCGTACTCGAAATTAACTTCATACGTCCAGTTGTCGCCCTCCAGTTTAGCGAGGTAAACCGCTTTCACCAAACCCATGAGCACCTTACAGTAGTTCATCGACTTTATGAGTCGGCGCGAAAAGACTAGCACCTGGCCCAAAAGGTGCATGCCCCTCAGGGCTTGAAAGCTCATGGTAAAAATTTCCGAGATCCCTTGGCGCAGTCGCCTTACTTGACAGACGTGCTGACGATCTAGTGAGTGCCAGCACAATTTGTTCCCACGACTCGTGGATGCTTTCGATCATGGCTTGGACTAGCTCAGCATCGATTAGCTGCTGCCACTCTTGAAGATTTTGTATGATTCAATTCAAAATAGGCAACGGTACTGTTGTTGACTGAATGTCTGCTTCTACAAATCCAGCTTTTTCTTATTTAGCCGCTTTTCTGATCCACTCTCCTCATCTTATACCCTTCTTCGTTTGCTGTGCCCCTGACGTTCTAAAACCGCTAGGCGCGAGAGGAGTTCCTCATTCTTGAGTTTCAACTCTATACATTGAAAAGTTAACGTCTTGACTCTCTTTCGTAGCACCTTCACATCTTCTGTTGAGACACCAGTCGACTTTTGTGGCGAAACTGTTTTTTTAAGCATCCCATTCTTCTTGTTTGAAGCATGAATTTTATCTACAAGCCCTGGGTGTGAACTGTATAAATTAGCCCTACTAACTTCTGCGATCCTACACACTTTCGAAATTGAGATGCTCTTACCAGGATGTTCGTTAACTAGAAATGCTAGAGCATTAGCGACCCTCAACTCAACTGTATTCTTTATCGATTCGAACGGGTCTTTCATTCTTGATCTTCCGTGACAGGGCTCCGCACTGATAACTTATTTAGTGTTACCAACACTTTCAATGTCTCTTCCATCCGTATGGACGTCAGTAATTTCGTTTGCTCAGGCAAATTAGGTCGAGCTAAAAATCGCTCCTCCCGTCTAAAACGATCTTCCCACCATGGTCTATACTTCTCAGTGATAACAAAATTTGTACAGCTGGAGCATGTACTAGGACACCTGTTCACTGGATTAGGCCCCGCTTGGTCACCTTGACAAGCCGACATTTCTTGGTCATAAAGGCAATATCCCCAATCACATGGTGCCAGTCGTATCCCTTGGGATATCATTGCATTCACTACGTTCTCGATCGCAGTTTTTCCTCCGAATTGAAGACGCTCACGCATATTAGCTCTTACCTCTGTAAGAGCGCGTCCAGCTTTCCCTCCTAAACTTTCACTCATCAGCAAATCCATGAGACCCTCAGCAAGATCTGCCCGACTTTCTTCATCCAAGATCTCTTGAAGGTCGATGTCACTACCGACATACGCGCCGTCTAGGACTGCTCCGTAAAGGTGCCCGTAGTGCTGAACCAAGGCACCGAGCGCGCGTTTGTCCCTACACATAACAAACCGAGCAAAAGTCTTCCGCGCCTGGTGTGGATGTAATCGACGGTTCGTAGGAAAAGGCTCATCGCGATGGAAAGAATAGGCAAATTTGCAGAACAACTTGTATAAGGTTGTCGAGGATGTTCGCGTCATCCGAGTCGTGGAACGGACGTTGGCGCCATTGCCCGCGAAACTAGTAAAAAGCGGAGAGTTCTCCTTCGAGCAAGCACGCCACCCATGTCGCTCTTCTAACAAACCAATTGCATCCCTTATAACGTTAGGAACTACCCATTTCCGCGCGAGCCCTTTTTTCTTCGCAGCCACGCCACTCATATACAAATATGAGGTTCCATTGTCGTGAACTTTTTCGCTCACGCAGCCACATTGGAGAGACGCCAACTCACTGATTCGAACCCCGGTTAACAGCAGTATAAGTACAATTACTGCACCATCCGTTAGCTTACGTGCCGACCGCAACGTGTTGACCACATCTGTGTTCTCGCCCACCAGCGCCGTCAGGCTGAGGTAATCAGCGCTCGCGGAAACTGTTTCGTATGCACGTGCAGTCATACGGTAAATCTCTTTTCGATTCTTTCCTACTGTCGACCCAATTAGCAGCTTCACTTCGCGCTGCAATCTATTCGTAATTCTCCCGCCAACTTCAACCCACTGGAGAGCATCCTTTATGAGCGGCGTCGCTAACTCAATCGGGATAGGAGCCCATCGCTCCAGTTTCGTCCCATTGCTTACCAAATTGGTTAACCCGCGAATCGTGTCCGGATCTGTATACATAGGAGAAATATAGGCAAGGCGTACTTGCCAGATTTCTCGAAAAAAACCAACGATCGAGTCTAAAGATTTGGAACGGATCGTTCGATTTGACTCAGCTGCCCGGGTTATTGCCTCCTGAACATAATCCGTTATGTCTATCGCGGTCAAATTGCTAAACAACCAGATATCCCGCTGAGCCATCCAAGAAGCGAGTCTCCATAGCTTCATTTTCTTAGCTTGGGCAGTAAGCGGGCTAAGAGCACCGGCCTTCCCCTCCGCAGCCTCTATCAAGGCTTCCAGCAATTCACGTGTACTTTTTTTAAAATATTCTCGCTGGTGTTTCGTTCCGCGATTCGCAAAATCCAGCTTATCCCACAAAATCTTTATTGCCGCCTTTTCGCTGCCGGGATACGGAATAATTTCCCACTGCTTCGAAGATATTTTTCTTATGCTAATCATGGTTACTCCAACGCCGGAATGCTGACAAAATCCACTAACGAACTGGCTGCCTCTAACATCGTTGGGCTTGCCCGTCCGAGCAATTCTTCGTCAACAATTTTCTTTACCCCATCGTATAGCATAGCGAAACGTTGAAGCCAACCTTCTTCTGTAGCGCGCCGACGCGCATTGTCTAACTCAGCAGAGGTTTTCATAAGTCGCGCAACTACCCGAACATCATCTAGTACGACAATTGCGCCAGGGCACGTAGCGCAACTCGTGAACTTCATACACATTTTTCCAGGCGTCGCGCCTGGCCCCATACCAGAATAAGGGTCTTTGCAACCGAAGCCAAAAATAGTAACCGCATTTTTTGCATCTATTGCAAGATCATCGCATGACTCGTTGCGCTTCTTCTCCAGAAAATTGACATTCAAAGAATGCCCTACTAACTCACCCTGAAACCTATTTATGAGACGGTCGTTCTCCTGTTTTATTTCCTCGTCCATCGTGTACGGCACAGTAGTCTTCGACGAACGATGGTTAAGACGAACTCGTGGGACCTGAATATCGTTTGATACGCGCAGATGAAGAACAGCGCCAGCCTTCCGCAATTGCTTAAAGTCAAAATTCGGCAAATCGTGACGGATAATAAATTGATCTAAAAGTATGTGGAGCATTTGCATGCACGGCACGCCAGGCTGACCATTGCCTTTTGCGAGAAACAACATCTTCTTATCGCGTGGAATAGCATGCCTCACCAACATTTCGTTAATTTCTAGCAATTCACTGACTATATTTGGAGCACTTCTAGGACGACTTACAGAAAAGTCTGCTATTTGTTCGCGATTAGACCGCTCCTTCATCCACACCAAAGAACGCCGGTCCTCTCGGATTGGATGAACTCTAGTACAGTCACGGCTCATATTCCGGATAGCCATAGGATTTCCACTACATTGCGTCAGGATCGCGAGGTAAAATGGAAAAACATCTTGTGGGGAAGGAGCAATGACTCTCCATAGATTGCGGAGTCCACCGTGATAACTTACTTCCTTTAATGATATGCCTTCAACTCCACTCAATGCCTTCTGCGTTGGGATAGCCCCCTCACCAACGGCCAATAATCTGTTAAGAAGGCGATGGAGCCCCTTTTCACCCTCTACCAAGTTCTCGCCCAATAAGATTCGTCTCCCTTGATCCAATCTATTTTTTACCTCATCAATTTCGACATAGCAAGCAGCAAGGATTTTCTTGACGGCTTCTCTGTTAAGCGCTGGGAGACCTTTTGGCTCATCTCTTGCAAAACTGGGAACATTAAATAAAGTATTGCTGTGCAGGATAGATTCAGAATTACGATAGATCCACAGGAGGAAACGGCGCACCTCGTTTAGATGTGATTGACAAGTCGCACCACCTAAACTCTGCGTGGAAATCCAGGTGCGGAATCGAACTAAAATGTCAGGAGCCAACGGAAGAGATAAATTTGACTCGACTTCCAAAAGAAACTTCGCGAACTTCCGAATGCACCGCCATACTTGGCGTCGGGTTTCAACTGAATTTTGGCCAGTTAGCGCATCAAAGCAATCGAGAATTACTGCAGCAAGCTCATACGGAAGTTGCAACGAATTGAAATCAATCGTCGTACGAACTTCTCCGTGACGGTCGAGAATTTCCAGCAAAAGCATTTTGCCATCTTTTTTCAACTTCACACTGCCGCCCCGTAAAGAAAATCTAGCGCCTCCGCAACGTCGTCCGAATAGATATCTAGAGCCGCCAGATAAATTTCGGTCGAAGAGACGTTTGCATGCCCCATTAAGAGCTGAAGTGTCTTTAACGGGTTTATGCTTGACCCCAAGTTCGCTTGACGTTGCAGTATCTCTAGAGTAGTCACTGCATAGGTGTGCCTAAGGTGATGAAATACTGATGATGTGCCAGCCTGATTAGCGAAGTATCGAAATGCTCGAGATAATTCTTCACGTTGCACTTTGCACCCTGATTGCGTAAGGAAAACAAAAGGCTCAGCACCTTTCTGCGGCTTGGCCCTACTCATATTCATATACCAACGAGTATCGTGTAGCAATTTTGCCGGGAGGTATGCTGTAACTTGCCTACCGCCCTTGCGGATAGTTTCAAAACTCATCACATGCCCCCCAGAGCCATGATATGAAATAGTGCTAAAGCGAGCATTAGTGAGCTCGCACAACTCCATGCGTCTCAGTCCCGTCGTAACCGCCCACTTAAACATAAGTGAATAAGGCTCTGGTGCAGATTTAATGATCCGCCTTAGCTGGTTCGCGGTAATTATTTTCGGGATTCTCTGTTCGGATGGCAAAGTAAGCGCGGAGCCGCTAGAGAAATAAGGCCGACCTTGTCGATTTAATTTTACGTCGTTTGCGTGCGTTTTTGACCATATCCCCAAGGGGCTTGAGAAGCGCTGGGTTTTCTCCCCCCATTCATGAAATCGCCTGGCAGTTTCAACGCGAGCAGTCACGGTATTTCTTGCGATAGGTAACGGCGACTGCGATAGTCTAGATTTTTTTGAGTTCCATACAAAATTGCGAAAAAGTTGCAAATCTCGCTCCGTAGCATCGGTGAACGCCAATCCTCGATCGGCAAGGTAGTTCAGCCATGCGAGAAGCGATCGCGCATAGCTAAGAACAGTGTCGCCGAGCACACTTCTGCTTAACGTGGCAACTTCGGAGAGGTAAAGGGTGCTCGGCCAGTGAATTGTTTCGTCTGGCTGAAGGATTGCCGCCACAAGAGGGATGTTGGCAAGAGGAGAGAAGCGAAGGTCGATGTCATGAGTTTCACAGTCCTTCAGGATCGTGTGTGCTTCGGCCATCTCTTCGGCCGGACGGACAGTAACAAGGCGATGCACAGCTCCTCCTATAAGTCTGATTTCGAAAGTTGCCGGACAGCACAAGGATAATAATGCATGACAAGAGTGCGCGAAGCGTACAGACAAGAATCTTCACGTAATCCCGGAATTCGACCGCAAGGTGCTGGAAGTACTGCGCGAGCCGCTGGAATCCGGCGAAATCACGATCTCGCGCGCTGCCCGCCAGGCCGACTTTCCGGCCAGCTTCCAGCTGATCGCGGCAATGAATCCCTGTCCCTGCGGCTGGCTCGGCCATCCGTCCGGCAAATGCCGCTGCACGCCGGATGCGGTGCAGCGCTACCAGGACCGCATCTCCGGCCCGCTGCTCGACCGCATCGACATCCAGATCCCGGTGGCGGCGATGGCGCCGGAAGGCATGGCGGACCTCGCCGCCGGCGAGCCCAGCGCGGCGGTGGCCGAACGGGTCGGCCGTGCCCACGGGCGCCAACTGGCGCGCCAGGGCAAGGCCAACCGCAGACTCGGCACGCGCGAGATCGACGAGCACTGCCGCCTGGACCCGCCCGCCGCCCGCCTGCTGAGCGAGGCGATGCAGCGCCTGCACTGGTCGGCGCGCGCCTACCACCGCGTGCTGCGGGTGGCGCGTACCATCGCCGACCTGGCCGATGCCGAGCGGGTGCAGGCCGCGCACGTGGCGGAAGCGATCCAGTACCGGCGCGGCCTGAGCGAGCGCTGACGCCGCTCCTTGCCGCGGGCCCGCCGGCGGTGCAGTTTCAGGCGACGCGCGGCGCCGTCCCCGCCTGCGCGCGTGCAGCGCGCTTGATCGCCTGCGGCGGCTGGCCGAACGCACGCAGGAAGGCCCGCCGCATGCGCTCGGGGTCGGCGAACCCGGTCTCGCGCGCCACCTCGTCGATCGAGTGGTTGCTGCCCTCGATCATGGCGCGCGCCGCCTCCACCCGCAGCACCTCGACGGCGCGCGCCGGCGACTGCCCGGTCTCGATGCGGAAGGTGCGGCTGAACTGGCGGGTGCTGAGCCTGGCCGCTTCGGCCAGCTCGTCGACCGACAGCGGCTTGTGCAGGTGGCGCTTGGCGTAGCTCAGCGCCTGCCGGATGCGCTCGGATACCGGCTGCAGGTCGACCAGCCCCGCGAACTGGGTCTGGCCGCCGCTGCGGCGGTAATGCACGACCAGCCTGCGGGCGATGCCGCGCGCCAGCTCGGCGCCATGGTCGCTTTCCAGCAGTGCCAGGCACAGGTCGACGCAGGCGGTCATGCCGGCCGAGGTCCAGATCCGGCCCTCGTTGACGAGGATGCGGTCTTCTTCCACCCGCAGCCGGGGATACCTGCGCTGCAGCGTGCGCGCCAGCGTCCAGTGGGTGGTCGCGCGCCGGCCGTCGAGCAGCCCGGCTTCGGCCAGCAGGAAGGCGCCGCTGCCGATGGCGGCCACGCGCCGCGCCTGCTGCCCGGCCTGGCGCACGATGGCGAGCAGGCCGGGCGGCGACGGCATGGCCGGTGCGGTCTGCCCGGCCACCAGCAGGGTGTCGTGGTCGTGGCGCTCGACCGCGTCGGCCAGCACCCGGACGCCCGAGGAGCTGGTCACCGTGCCGGCCGGTTCCGACAGCACGCGCACCTCGTAAGCGGCTGTCCCGAGCAGGGAATTGGCCAGCTCGTAGACGGTGGTGGCCATCAGGTCGAGGGCCTGGAAACCGGGAGGCAGCAAGAGGCCGATTCTGCGTGTCATGATGGGCTTGGACGATGGGCTCGAATGAGGCGCGCGTGGCGTGCGCATGCAGATGCTGAGGATGATACGGCAGAGAATCCGGGTGTTTTCAAACAACTCGCACTTCAGATAGGTAGCGTTCCGCGCGCTCGAAAACTTGCATATCTGCATGTCCCGCAGTCCTTGCAGCCCTGTTACCATGAGGTCATGACAACCCGATTCCTGCGGCGCGCGGCCGTATCGCTGCCCGTCCTGGCGGCCCTGGCGCTGGTCGCCTGCAGCCCCACCTACAACTGGCGCGACTACACCAGCGCGGAGGGGCGCTACCGCGTGACCTTCCCGGCCAAGCCGGCCAGTGCCACCCGCGCCATCGACCTCGACGGCATGCGGGTCGGCATGACCATGACGGCGGCCGAGGTCGAGGGCGCCACGTTCGCGGTCGGCGCCGCCGAGGCCCCGGACGCCGCCCGCGCCCGCGCCGCATTGGAGGCGATGAAGCTGGCGCTGCTGCGCAACATCGGCGCGTCGGCGCCGCTCTCCGCTTCTGCATCGGCCTCGGCCTCGGACGGCAGCCCCGGCCGGGCCACGCTCGACGTCGACGCGACCGGCACCGCCCAGGGCCGGCCGATGCGCCTGGTCGGCCATTTCGAAGCGCGCGGCACACGCTTCTACCAGGTGATCGTGGTCGCCCGGGACAAGACCGTGCCGCCCGAACAGATCGAACAATTCCTCACTTCCTTTTCCCCGCTCTGAACCATATGACCAACGCCACCCCTGCCCTCCAGCTGCGCGCGCTGCGCAAGCATTTCGGCCGCCCGGCGGTCGACGGTCTCGATCTCACCGTGCAGCGCGGCGAGCTATACGCGCTGCTCGGCCCGAACGGCGCCGGCAAGACCACCACCCTGCGCATGGTCACCGGCCTGCTGGCGCCGGACGAGGGCCAGGTCGAGGTGCTGGGCGTCGACCTGGCGCGCGACCCGGCCGCGGCCAAGCGCCACATGGCCTACCTGCCGGACGACCCGATGCTATACGGGAAGCTCAAGCCCACCGAGTACCTGGAATTCGTCGCCGGCCTGTGGGGCCTGCGCCCCGAGGAAGCCGAGCCGCGCGGCCGCCGCCTGCTCGACTGGCTGGATCTGTCGAAGCACGCGCACGAGCTGACCGAAGGCTTTTCGCGCGGGATGAAGCAGAAGCTGGCGCTGGCCGGCGCCCTGATCCACGAGCCGCAGCTGCTGATCCTCGACGAACCGTTGACCGGACTGGACGCCGCGGCCGCGCGCCAGGTGAAGGACCTGCTGCTGTCGCACGTGGCCGGCGGCGGCACCGTCATCCTCACCACCCATATCCTGGAAGTGGCGGAACGCCTGGCCCAGCGCATCGGCATCATCCGCCAGGGCCGCCTGATCGCCGAAGGCACGCTGGCCGAGCTGCGCGAACGCACGCTCGGCGGCAGCCTGGAAGACGTGTTCCTGCAACTGACGGAGCAGGCTTGAAGTCGGCGCCGGGGAGCGCCCTGTGGCTGCTCGGCCACGAACTGCGCCTGGCCTGGTACGGCTCGTCGCTGGGCGGCGGCAAGCGCCGTCCGGGCGTGGTCAGCATGCTGGTCTGGGTACTGGCCTGGGTGGCGATGCACGGGATCGCGTTCGCCCTCTTGCACATCCTGCGCAGGGACGGGGTGGACGACACGCTGGCGGGCATGCTGGTCGGCGGCGTGCTGCTGGTGAGCGCCACCTTCATGCTGTCGAACGCACTCAAGGCCTGCGTGCTGGCGCTGTTCGAGCGCGGCGACCTCGACCTGCTGCTGTCCTCACCCCTGCCCTCGCGCAGCATCTTCTCGGTGCGCCTGCTGGGCGTGGCGGCCAGCAGCGCCGCCCTGTTCCTGTTCGTGTTCACGCCTTTCGCCCACGTCGCCCTGTTCATGGGCCGGCCCGGCTGGCTCGCTATCTATCCGGCGGTGGCGGCCCTGGCGCTCGTGGTCGCCTGCGCCGCCATGCTGCTGACCCTGTTGCTGGTACGCCTGCTCGGCGCGCGCCGCACCCGCGTGCTGGCCCAGGTGCTGGCCGCGGTGGCCGGCGCGCTGCTGTTCCTGCTGTCGCAGGTAGGGAACCTCGTGTCGCACGACGGCCGCGGCGCGCAGGCCCAGCATGCAGCCCAGGCACTGCTGCACAACGGCCTGTTCGCGCCCGCCAGTCCGCTGTGGCTGCCCGGCCGCGCGGCGCTGGGCGAGGCGGTGCCGCTGCTCGGCCTGGTCGCGCTGGCGCTGGCTGCCTATCTGCTGACGGTCGGACGGACCCACCGCTTCTTCGTGCACGGCCTGCAGCAGGCAGCCGGCATGGACCGCGTCGCCCGCAAGCCGGCGGGCGGCGTGCGCTTCCGTTTCCGCAGCAGCCTGTTCGACACCATCGTGGCCAAGGAATGGCGCCTGATCGCGCGCGATCCGCACCTGATCTCGCAGGTGCTGCTGCAGCTGGTCTACCTGGCGCCGCTGCTGATCCTGATCCTGCGCGGCGGCGAGGTCCCGGAACCGGCGATCGGCGCCGGCCTGAGCCTGCTGTGCAGCTCGCTGACCGGCGGCCTGGCCTGGATCGTCATCTCGGCCGAGGATGCACCCGACCTGCTGCGCTCCTCGCCCGCGGCCGCGCGCACGATCCGGCTGGCCAAGCTGGCGGCGGCCACCATGCCGGCGCTGCTGATCGTCGCGCTGCCGCTGCTGTGGCTGATCGTGCGCGCCCCGCTGGCCGGCCTGCTGGTGGCTTTCACCGTCACCGGTGCGGTGCTGAGCAGCGGCCTGATCGTGCTGTGGGTGGGACGCCCTGCCGCGCGCAGCAATTTCAAGGCGCGCGGCAAGGAGAACTTCCAGTGCACGGTGATGGAGCTGCTCACCACGCTGTCCTGGGGCGCGCTGGCGTGGGCATTGGTGTCCCTGATCGCGGGTGCCGGCGACTGGGCGCTGGCGATGGCAGCGGCCGCACTGGCGGTGGCCTTGGGGGCCTTATTGCTGGCCTGGCTGCTGCGGCGGCGTGCCGTGTGAGGTGCGGCCGCGCACCGACGCCGCCATGCAAGACGTGTTATCGTTTGGTTACTGATAGTTAGAAGAGAACACTATGCTAATCACATTCAAAACCAAGGCTTACCCCAACGTCATGATGTACCAGGAGCACGCGAAACGCATTCTGGACCTGCTGAACAAGGATGCGGAAGCGGAACGCGGCGTCATCACCAGCGCCGAGGCGACGCAGGCGGTCACCGTGCTCGAGCGCGAAATCGAGGAAAGCCGCAAGCACCAGGCGACCGACGAGATGGAACAGGACGTCAAGGCCCACCATGGCGACAACGAAGACGGCGAGCACGACGCGATCGAGGCCGTGACTTTCTCCACGCGCGCCTACCCGCTGCTGGAAATGCTGCGCGCGGCCCGCGACCAGGGCAGCGACATCCTGTGGGGCGTCTGACGCCCGCCTGACAGCGCCCGCATCCGGCCGCACCGGCCGGTGGGCTCACTGCAGCTCGATGCCCTCCGCATCGGGCTGCGCCACCGCGACGCGGTTCTTGCCATTGCGCTTGGCCTCGTACATCGCCTGGTCGGCGCGAGTCAGCAGATGCGTCGGATCCTGCGCTTCGTGCGGCCACTGCAGGGCCAGCCCGATGCTGGCCCCGACCCGCACCGGGCCGCCGCCCAGCATGAAGGGCCGCGACAACTGATCCAGCAGGAAGCGCGCCTTCTGCTCCGCCTCCTCCAGATCGTTGACCATGTCCAGGATCACCACGAATTCGTCGCCGGCCAGGCGCACCGCCAGGTCGGTCTCGCGGATGCTGGCCTGGATGCGCGCGCCGAACTGGCGCAGCAGCGCATCGCCTTCTTCGTGACCGCGGGTGTCGTTAACGGCCTTGAAGCCATCCATGTCGAGAAACATCACCGCACACGGGCGTCCGAGACGCGCGGCGCGCGCCATCGCTTCCGGCAGCGTCTGCATCAGCGCGCGGCGATTCGGCAGGCCGGTCAGCGCGTCGCGCATCAGCAGTTGCTGCAGCTCGGCGGTGCGTTCCGCCACCGTCACTTCGAGCTGGGCATTCATCGTTTCGAGCGCCGCATGGTGATTGCGTTCGCTGCGCAGCAGGTTGCGCAGCGCATCCGACAGCACCTCGGCTTCATGGAAGCTGCGCACGCCCGGCACCGCATCCGGCGTGGTCCTGGCCGGCGCATGGACGATGTCCTCGATCGCCCGGCTCAGTACGTTCAAGGGGTGGACCAGGCGCCGCGCCAGCAGTGCCGTGGCCGCGGCCAGCAGCACCGCCAGCCCCAGGCTGAACCACAACACGCGCCGCTCGAACGCATGGGCCGAGGCCATTGCGGTCTTTTCAGTCTGGCGCACCAGGATTGCCCAGCGCAGGCTGGACGGCTCGCCGCCACGACCGGTCAGGCTGTAGCCGGTCATGTAGCTCTTCCCGTCCGGCCAGCGCTCCAGCACCGCGCCGGTCTTCCCTTGCAGGGCCAGTTGCAGACTCTCGGTCGAGATGCGTTGTTCCAGGATGTCCTTCGGGCCGAGCAGGACGGTGCCGTCCCTGCGCACCACCATGATTTCGGCGCCGTAGTCGCGCAGCGCGGGCGTCAGCAGGTTTTGCGCCAGGTTGCGAGCCCAGTGCCAGCTCAGGTGGATCCCCAATACCCCGAGCAGCCGGCCATGTTCGTCACGGACCGGACTGGCGACGTCGACGAAACGCCAGGGATCGGCACCATGCGGCAGGAGCTTGTCGAGCAGGACGGCCTGGTGATAGTCATCAGCCACCACTTCCTGCTGGCCTTTGGTGAACCAGGGACGCTTGCTCACGTCGCCGCCTTCCAGCAAGCCGCCGGTGGCAGCCAGCACCCGCCCGCTGGGCATGGCAAAGCCGATCCAGGCGTAGTCGCGGTACTGGCTCTGCAGCTTTTCGATGACGCGGCGCGCTGTGACGGCGTCATCAATGCGGATGATTGTCGGCAGGGCCGCGAGCAGGCGCACGTCGCGTACCGCTTGCTCGAGGGTGTGGTCGAGCGAATCCCGCATCTGCCAGGAGAGTTGCTCGAGACGTAGTTGCACCTCCTGGGTGGCGTGGCGGACCGCGAAATGATCGACCAGGGCCAGTAGCAGCAGCGTTGTGATCGCAACCGTCAGCACGGCAAACGACACCATGAGCGTGGCGAGTCGGGGCGGTTTCGCACGGCTGGCCTGCGCTGATGTGTCGCTATCGGCGGTCATAAGATGTTCAAAACAAGAAAGACCATGATGCTACCGTACCTGCCCACTTTGCTCTATCAAAAAGTTTCCTTAAAGAGACAGTTTTAATGAAAATTCACGTACAGATTGTTGGTTTTAAAGGATACGCATTTCAGCTTATGGTGGCGTAAGCCAAAAGCAAAACCCCACACGGCGCGCCGAGTGGGGTTTTGTGGTGTTACTTATTAAGCAAAAAACCCCGCAGAGTTTACTCTACGGGGTTTTGCTTACTGCATATTACTTAGCCTGACGATAACCTACTTTCACACTGGTTGCAGCACTATCATCGGCGCAAAGTCGTTTCACGGTCCTGTTCGGGATGGGAAGGGGTGGTACCGACTTGCTATGGTCA
>Ga0308163_10000261_pt1 | contig 130684 bp, 119 predicted proteins | sample PhyTR1_FD_201037 | JGI IMG/M metagenome (GOLD analysis project Ga0308163, IMG submission 201037) | Phyllosphere microbial communities from UC Gill Tract Community Farm, Albany, California, United States - DLSLT.R1 | ecosystem: Host-associated > Plants > Phyllosphere > Unclassified | place...
TGGCTGGCTGAAAGAGAACCGACGCATCGTGACGCGCTTCGACAAGCTCGCGAAAAGCTATGCCGCTATGGTCTCGCTGGCTTGTTCCATGCGGTGTTTGCGACATCTCTTTTCGTACAGAGCCTAGAGCGCAAGGCGTTGAGGCAGTATTGGAAACGCGTAAGACATCCAGAAATTTCTATGATGAGCCTGTCAGTCTCGCGGAAGTTAGTCAGCTGCTCTATTACTCGCTCGGCTTCATTGGTGCTAAACATAGTATCGAAAATAACGGTCTGCCAGACAGTTTTCGCTGTCGGCGTGCCAGTCCTTCTGGAGGAGGGTTGAATGCGACCGAAGGGTACCTTTATGCGGGCAACGTGTCGGGGCTGGCTCGGGGTATTTACTACTACGACCCGCATCAACATTCACTACATCGTCACGCCACCGACTTACCCTCGCTTGGGAGCTTGCTATCTGGGCAACACTTCATTGACACCATTCCAATGGGCGTTTTTTTGACATCACGGCTTGATAAGCTCTGGTGGAAGTATCCGCATTCAAGAGCCTATCGCATGGCGCTTGTAGAGGTAGGGCATATGGCGCAGACATTTCAGATAGCTGCAACGAACTACGGTTTAGAAACCTGGTTGACGGGTGCGATTACCGAGTCCGCATTGGAGCCGTTACTCGCTCTTCCTAACAAGGCTGAGCAAGTCATGTTTTTCGTAGGCGCTGGGCACAGTGACGGCTTAGCGATGCCTCAGGTATTGAACGACCTCCTCAATACAGCTAAGTAATCAGCGGAGATCGCTATCCATGAGCATCAAAACTTTTCGCGGTCTCAAAGCGTTCCGTTCCTGGCAGCATAAAAGCAGCGTGCGTGCTCGGCATCATGATTACGATTTGACAGCTGATGATCTATCTGCCCCATCCCCCGAGCATTGGTTTCCAACAACTCTCAGTGCTGCCCTGGTTCTGCCTGAGATTAAATGCTTACCCACCGCGAAACGCTTGAAGGCGCATGTCGCGCACCTTGTGCATTTTTTGGACTATACAACTGACCTCGAAATGACACTTGTGAACCGAGCAGTATCACTGATGGTGCACGGGCGCATCTCGCGGTACTTCGATGTGGCTGAACGTCAAGCTGTATTGATGCTCTACACCGACGAAGGCTTTCACGCTTTTGTGTCCAGGCAGATGTCCGATCAGGTTTCCCTACACTTTGGAATCAGTCGAAAAAAATCCTCCCGCTGCATTAGAATCCAGCGGTATCTCAACAGATGCCCCGAGAAATACAGGGAGTTTGCGGTTTTCGTGGTTGCATTCATTTCTGAGACCATCATCACCAAAGAGTTATTGATTGGAACCCAAGGGCGACTGATTGCACCTGTACATTCTATTCTGCAGGACCACTTGCTTGATGAGGCACGTCACTCATTGTTCTTTATGGATTGCTTCGTCAAGCTGATTCCACAGCTTGACGGCTGCGAAAAAAAATTCGTGGCTAAAGCATTGGCCGATCTACTCCGGATTTTCTTCAGGCCCGACCAGATGCTTTTGCACTCTATTCTAGGTGGGGACTTGCAGGCGTATGCGCATGCGGTTCATCAACTTGAATGTTCAGCATTTGAGCGCGGGAGGGTGACAGCTTCTTCGACGCTTCATACCATTCAAGAAACGAAGTTATTGAATGAGCATTGTAACGCCCTGATTTTCAGAGAATTAGGGCTGGTCCCTTGAAGGCTCCATCTGCACCGCCTCCCCGATGGCTGCTCGCCTCATGTCTTTTGTTGATGAGTCTACTGGGTGTCTTCCCGTTGGACGTGATTCTTCCCTCGTTCCCGGCCTTATCCTCTCACTTCTCTCTGCCCACCCCAGATATCGCCTGGTCCATCAGCCTGTTCGCCGTTGGGGCCGCGCTGTCGCAGTGCTGGATCGGACCGCTATCCGATCGCCTTGGCCGTAAACGCCTGTTGTTAGTCGGATTGATAACGGCGGCGTCAGGTGCCGTGGGTTGTATTTATGCCTGGGACTTTTCGTCCTTCATGGTGTTCCGCTTGGTTCAGGCCGCTGGATGCGGTTGCTTTGTACTCAGCCATGCACTGGTTCAGGATCTGTATAGCGAACATCGGCGCAATTCGATGCGGATTTTGCTGACTACCGCCAGCGGTTTGTTTATCTCCCTATCGCCGCTGGCAGGCAGTTTTTTGCAACAGTGGCTTGGTTGGCAGGGGAGCTTTCAGGCATTTGTCGTGCTCGCGGCGTTAGCTGTGTTGCTGTGTAGTCTTTCGCTCACAGACGCCACGCGTTCTGTCGCCCCACGGAGCGGCTATCGCACCTTGTTCAAGGATCGACGCTTCATAAGCTATTCGCTGCTGTCGGCAATGGCATTTGCCTGCCACTTCTCTTTCATTGTCACGTCACCCTTGCTATTCATGGATCTGCTGGGGATGACCGACTACGCCTTTTCACTGATATTCATTGCTTACGGTGCGGCTTATATCATTGGCGGCGTGGTCGCCAGTGCCTTGAACAAACGCATCGAGGTGAGTGCACAGATCAGACTGGGGCTGCTTTTGATCGGCGTCGCCGGGTTGTCGCTGTTTCTCTGGCTGTACGTGCTGAATCCGACCGTCACCGCAATCATGCTGTCGATGGTGGTCTGCAGTGCCGGTACAACGATTGTGCGCCCGGCCGCGACTACCTGGGCGTTGAGCCTACACCCTGAGATTGCAGGGACGGCAGCCGCTCTGAATAACACGCTGGTATTTACCGTGGGCGGCTTGTGCAGCGCAGGGGTCGCGTTGGCAGGAGGGGACTTGCTGCGGGCATTAGCGATGGCATTCGTCCTTGCAGCGCTGATCGGCAGTCTGTTGCTGAGACGTCTTCGCAGCCTACCATCGAAGCTTCTATCGGACTGACACACCTGTTCCATTCCTGCGCCACGTGTGCCGAAACTGCGGCGACTCATAGGCTCGCCGGCTTACGTTCGACAGTGAATAAAGCTCTCTACGACGGTGCTTTCAGCGGTATCCCTGGCGCTGGCACAGCCGTTGCTCCTGTTCTTCACGACACATTCCCTGGGTGTCGCCAATAACAAGAACGGAGATTCCCCGATGACCCAATCAGGTCCGCACCGCCGGCCCATGCCGGGTGCCTTGATGAGAACCGCAGGTTGCGCCGTCCTGGCGTTGGCTTGCCTGGCCCCGGCGTTTGCCGCCGAGGTCGATGGCAAGCGCATAATCGACGCCGACAAAGAGCCCGGCAACTGGATGAGCCATGGCCGTACCTACGATGAACAGCGCTACAGCCCGCTGAACACCATCAATGACAGCAACGTCAATCAACTGGGCCTGGCCTGGAGCTACAAGCTCGATCTGGACCGCGGCGTCGAGGCCACGCCTATCGTGGTCGACGGCGTGATGTACACCACCGGGCCATTTTCGGTTGTGTATGCCCTGGACGCACGCAACGGCAAGCTGCTGTGGAAGTACGATCCGCAGTCCGATCGCCACCGGGCCGGTGAAGCCTGCTGCGATGCGGTCAACCGTGGCGTAGCCGTGTGGCAGGGCAAGGTCTACGTCGGCGTGCTCGATGGCCGCCTGGAGGCCATCGATGCCAAGACCGGCAAGCGCGTATGGTCGGTCGACACCCGCAGCGACGACAAACGCAGCTACACCATCACCGGCGCGCCGCGGGTGGTCAATGGCAAGGTGGTGATCGGCAACGGCGGCGCCGAGTTTGGCGTGCGTGGCTACGTCACCGCCTATGATGCCGAAACCGGCAAGCAGGCCTGGCGCTTCTTCACCGTGCCTGGCGACCCCAAGCTGCCGCCTGAAGACAAGGCGATGGAAATCGCCAGCAAGACCTGGCACGGCGATGCCTTTGTCGAGCAGGGCGGCGGTGGCACGGCGTGGGATTCGTTCGCCTATGACCCAGAACTGAACCTGCTCTATATCGGCGTCGGCAACGGCTCGCTGTGGGATCCGAAATGGCGCAGCCAGGCCAAGGGCGACAACCTGTTCCTGTCGTCGATCGTGGCGGTCAATGCCGATACCGGCGAATACGCCTGGCATTACCAGACCACGCCGGGCGATGCCTGGGACTTCACGGCCACCCAGCACATGATCCTCGCCGAACTGCCGATCAACGGCAAACAGCGCAAGGTACTGATGCAGGCGCCGAAAAATGGCTTCTTCTATGTACTCGACCGCGCCACCGGCGAGTTGCTCTCGGCGAAGAACATCGTGCCGGTCAACTGGGCCAAGGGCATCGACATGAAGACCGGCCGGCCAATCGTCGACGACGAGGCCGCGGCCTACTGGAAAGACGGCAAGCGCAAGCTGGTGACCCCGGCATTCTGGGGCGCGCACGACTGGCACCCGATGTCCTACAACCCCAACACCGGGTTGGTGTACATCCCGGCGCACATCATGTCGGCCTACTACGAGCACATCCCGGAAGCGCCCAAGCGTCACCCGTTCAAGAGCGTGTACCAGCTCGGCCTGCGCACCGGGATGATGCCCGAAGGCCCGGAAGGCCTGCTGGAAATGGCCAAAACCTGGTCAGGCAAGTTGATCGCCTGGGACCCGGTCAAGCAGGCGCCTGCCTGGGAAGTGCCGTATATCACCATCTTCAACGGCGGCACCCTGAGCACGGCGGGCAACCTTGTGTTCGAAGGCAGTGCCGATGGCCGGGTGATCGCCTACGCCGCCGACGATGGCAAAAAGCTCTGGGAATCACCGGCTGCCAGCGGCGTCATGGCTGCGCCGATCACGTATTCGGTAGATGGCGAGCAATACGTGACCTTCATGGCCGGCTGGGGCGGGGCGTTCTCGACCTTTGCCGGGGCCTTGTCGCTGCGCGCCGGCGTGCAGCCGTTCGCCCAGGTGCTGACCTACAAGATCGGCGGCAACGCCACCCTGCGTGAGCCACCACCGCCGGCCGACACCCCGAAACCGCCAGCGCTCACTGCTGACGAAAAAACCGTAGCCGCCGGTGCTGCGCTTTACGACGGCAACTGCTCGCAGTGCCATGGCATCCATGCCGTCAGCGGCGGCGTGCTGCCGGACCTGCGCAAGCTCACCGCGGAAAAACACCAGATGTTCCTCGGCATTCTCTATGGCGGGCGCATCCCGGACGGTATGCCTTCGTTCGCCGAAGCGCTCAAGCCTGAGCAGGTGGAACAGGTGCACCAATACCTGATCAAGCGCGCCCACGACCTGCAAAGCGAAGGCAGTGTTTGGCAGCGTTTTAGCGCCAAGCCCGCAGCCGCCACGCCGCTTGCCGACAATACCTCCAAGGAGTGACATGACGATGCCCGATAATCTGTACCAGAACTATATCGACAACGCTTTTGTGGCCAGCGAACAACTGATCGAGGTGTTCAACCCGGCCAACGCCGAGCTGTTGGGGGCGGTGCCGGAGTCACCCGTTGAGCAGGTCGAACGCGCGATTGACGCCGCGCGCCGTGCGCAGAAAGGCTGGGCGGCAAAACCTGCCATCGAGCGCGCCGGTTACTTGCGCCAGATTGCCAGCAAGGTGCGGGCCAATGCCGAGCGCCTGGCGCGCATCATCACCCAGGAGCAGGGCAAGGTGCCGGCGTTGGCCCTGGTGGAGGTCAACTTCACTGCCGACTACCTCGACTACATGGCCGAATGGGCGCGCCGCCTGGAGGGCGAGGTGCTGAGCAGTGATCGGGCCAACGAGCACATCTTCCTGCTGCGCAAACCCCTGGGTGTGGTGGCGGGGGTGCTGCCGTGGAATTTCCCGTTCTTCCTGATTGCGCGCAAGATGGCGCCGGCGCTGCTGACCGGCAACACCATCGTGATCAAACCCAGCGAAGAGACACCGATCAACTGCTACGAGTTTGCCCGGCTGGTGGCCGAAACCGATCTACCGCCAGGGGTGTTCAACGTGGTCGGCGGCAAAGGTGCAAGTGTCGGCCACAGCCTCACCAGCCATGCCGGTATTGACCTGGTGAGCTTCACTGGCAGTGTCGCCACCGGGGCGCGGATCATGGCTGCGGCAGCGCCAAACATCACCAAGCTCAACCTCGAACTGGGCGGCAAGGCGCCCGCTATCGTGCTGGCCGACGCCGACCTGGACCTGGCCGTCCGTGCGATCGTTGCCTCGCGGGTGATCAACACCGGGCAGGTGTGCAACTGCGCCGAGCGGGTGTATGTGCAGCGCGATGTGGCGGATGCCTTCATCGACAAGGTCGCGCAGACGATGGCCACCACGCGCTATGGCGACCCGTCGCTGCAGGCTGACCTGGACATGGGCCCATTGATCAATCAGGCCGGGCTGGACAAGGTCGCGCAGATGGTGCGCACGGCAGTCGGGCAAGGCGCTCAGGTGATTACCGGCGGGCAGGTGGCTGATCTTGGTGCGGGCTTCCACTATCAACCGACGGTGCTGGCCGGCTGTTCGGCGGACATGGAGATCATGCGCAAGGAGATCTTCGGCCCGGTCCTGCCGATCCAGATCATTGACGACCTGGATGAAGCGATTGCTTTGGCCAACGACAGCGAATACGGCCTGACCTCGTCGCTATATACCCGCGACCTGAACGCCGCACTCAAAGCCAGCCGCGAAATCGATTTTGGCGAGACCTACATCAACCGCGAGAACTTCGAGGCCATGCAGGGTTTCCACGCCGGAGCACGCAAGTCTGGGGTGGGCGGGGCGGATGGCAAGCATGGGCTGTATGAGTACACGCGCACGCAAGTGGTGTATATCCAGGGCTGAGTAACATGGGGAGCAGCACTGGCCGGCACGCTCGTGCAGCGGCCAGTGCTGCGCTCAGTCAGCCTGATTCGGCGGCACGATTGCGTGTCGTTTCATCTTGCGGTACAGAGTCGATCGGGAGATTCCCGCCGCGTCTGCTGCCGCGCTGATATTCCAACGCTCGCGCCGCAGTACATCGAGCAAATGCCGGGCTTCGGCATCCTCGACCTGAGCCTCCAGGCGCAGTGGCTGGGCAAGGACCGGCGTCCGCGGCGCACTCGCCAGCAGCTCCTCCGGCAGACAATTCAGGCTTATCACCCCATTCTCCGCCAGCGCGGCTGCGTAGCGCAGCGCGTTCAGCAATTGGCGCACGTTGCCAGGCCAAGGGTGGCCCAGCAGGCAGCGGTGAGCCTCGGCGTCCAGCTGCAGCCCTTGCGCTTCGGGCAGCCGTCGCAGCAGGTGCTCGATCAACTCGGCGCGATCGCTGCGCTGGCGTAGCGCCGGCAGGCTCATGCGCATGCCGCACAAACGGTAAAAGAGGTCTTCACGGAAGCGTTTGTCAGCAATCATGCTGGCCAGATCCTGGTGAGTCGCCGACACCACCTGAATATCCAACGCCACTGGCGCTTCGGCCCCCAGGGGCTGCAGCTCACGCTCGGCCAGCACTCGCAGCAAGCGGGTTTGCAGGTGTGCAGGCATGTCGCCGATCTCATCGAGGAACAGCGTGCCGCCATTGGCCAGTTCCAGCTTGCCCTTCATGCCTTTGCGGTTGGCGCCGGTGAAGCTGCCGCTGCGGTAGCCAAACAGCTCGCTTTCAATCAACGACTCGGGGATCGCCGCGCAATTGAGTGCAACGAACGGCCCGGCCTGACGGCGACTGGCCTGGTGCACGGCGCGGGCAAAGGCCTCTTTGCCGGTGCCGGTTTCACCAGTGATGAGGATACAGATGTCCTTGTCCAGCACCTTGCGCAGACGCTGCACGCTTTGCTGCAGCTGGCTGTCGCCGCCGGCAAGTTGCTCAAGTGTCGGATGGCGGGCTGTAGTTGGGGCCGGCGCAACAGGCTTGGCGCGCAGCCCGTAGCCAGCCGGCACACGCAAACCGACTTCGATGATCAGCTCGCTGCCAGGCTCGCGCAGTTGGGTGCCGCAAGCGCCGCCACGGGTGAGCATCAGCAGCTCATCGATAGTGGCGGGCAGCAACTGCTCGATGCGCAAGCCCAGCAGGGCGCCAGGCTGGGCCATGAATGCAGCCCGGTTGGCGCCGATCAACCGGCCGCCTTCATCCAGCGCCAATAGCTGCTCATTGGCCAGATCGGTGATGTCGTCGCGAGGCTTGAGGGCCAGGGTCAGACGGTCGCGGTAACGTTGGCGGAAATGGGTGTTCTCGATCAGCCGCGCGTACAGCGTAACCAGGTGCAGGGTCAGGTGCTGCGCCTGTTTTGGCCCATCGTTGAACAGGCAGGTTGCGTTGAGGCAGCCAAGCAACTGATTCTGCGCATCGAAGATCGGTGACACCGAGCAGCTCAGGCGGGCGTTGGCGGCAAGAAAATGCTCCTGGCGGTGGATGGTCAGCGCTTGCCCCGACGCCAGCGCGGTGCCGATGCCATTGGTGCCAGCGATCGATTCGTCCCAGCGCGCGCCGACAATCAGCCCAGCGCGGGAATAACGGTCGTGATCGGCTGGCAGGCGCGCATCCAGAGTAATGCCGTCGGCATCGCTGAGCAGCACCGCGAAGCCCGCATCGACCACCCTTCGGGCCAGGCCGTTGACGCCTTGCCCGGCGATGCTCAGGTAGGCCTCGTGCTGAGCCTGATGCTGGCGAATCTCGGCGGCGCTGAGGATATTGTCGACATGGCGCAGGCCTGGGTCGAGGTGGTGCTGATTGATGCTGCGAAACCACGATTCGGCGATCACCGCTTCCGGCGCGAGGCCGCGCTCGGCGAAGTGGCAGTCGATAAACGCAGCCAGTTCCCTGGCGCGGGTGTCGGTGGCAGGCGCGGTCATGGGCGCTCCCCGTGCTGTTATTGTCGTGGGCCGGTTCGAAGTGCCGGTCAGACTGCAACCATAGCGCAAAAGCCTGAGGCAGTGAGCGCCTGCTTGAAATGGAACGCCTGACGGCATTCAAGCTTCTCAACAGAATACAAGCCTGTGAGGGGCAGATCATGGACCAGCAGCAATCTATCGCGCCGCGGCCGGTTGAGCCGCGCCAGCTACGTTTCGCCGACGACGGCTCGACGCCAAACAGCGTGTTGCCGGTGTTGCTTTATGCGATGCAGTGGCCGCACGGCACGGACCGCGCGGCGGCCTTTGAGGCGCTGTTCGAGGTGCACGGGTGGCCTGTGTTATGGCGAGATGGGGTGTTTCCCTATCACCACTTCCACCCCAACGCCCACGAGGTGCTTGGCGTAGCGCAGGGTGAAGCGCGGCTGACCCTGGGGGGGACCGCCGGGCAGACCTTGAGCGTCAAGGCGGGCGACGTGCTGGTGCTGCCGGCGGGCACCGGCCATCGCTGCATGACCTGCAGTGAGGACTTTGTCGTGGTTGGTGGTTACCCGCGGGGGCAGGAAGACTACGAGGTCGAGCGGCCCAACACCCGTGGCCACGCGCAGGCGGTGGCGCGGATTGCCAAGGTGGCGTTGCCGGAACTGGACCCGGTGCTGGGCAAGGAGGGCGGGGTTGTCGCGTTATGGCGTTGAGGTGTTGCCGGGCGCCAGGCCCGGCAACGGTCAGCCGTTTCAATCGGCGCGGGCGCTGCTCAAGGCGCCTGCACGGGTGACGCGCAGGGCCACCAGGCTGCCGATCACGATCAGCCCGGCCAGCGAGTACAGTGCAGCATCGGTGGAACCAGTCTGATCCTTGATGAAGCCCACCAGATACGGGCTGAGGAAGCCCGCCATCTGCCCGACCGAGTTGATGATCGCCAGGCCAGCCACCGCAGTGGCAGCACTGAGCAAGGCAGTCGGCATCGGCCAGAACATCGGCAAACCGGTGAGGGCGCCCATGGTCGCGATCGACAGACCAAGAATGGCAATCGGCGGATGGCCGGCAAAGTTGACTGCGATCAGCAGGCCGATCGCGCCCATCAGCATCGGCACCACAAGGTGCCAGCGGCGCTCGTTGCGCAGGTCAGCCGAACGGCCTACCAGAATCATGAACACGCCGGCCAACAGGTACGGGATCGCGCTCAACCAGCCAATCAGCAGTGGGTTGTCAAAGCCCATGCTCTTGATGATCGACGGCAGCCAGAAGTTGATCGCGTACACGCCGCTCTGGATGCAGAAGTAGATGAAGCCAAAGGTCCAGATCAGCGGATTGGTCAGCACCGACAGCACGCTGTCACCGCTGGTGACCGGCTTGCGTGCTGCATCGGCGGTAAGGTCTGTTTCGATGATCTGCCGCTCGGCCGGGCTGAGCCACGGCGCTTTCTGGTAACCGTCGCTGAGCAGTTTGATCGCCAGTACGCCCAGCAACACCGTCGGCAGGCCCTGGATCAGGAACATCCACTGCCAGCCCGCCAAACCGTGCTGGCCAGCGGCAAAGTGCTGCAGAATCCAGCCCGAAAATGGCCCGCCAAGCAGCCCCGAGACCGGGATCGCCGACATGAACAGGGCCATGATCCGCCCACGTCGATCCGCAGGGAACCAGCGCGAGAGGTACAGCACCACGCCCGGGAAGAAGCCGGCTTCGGCGGCGCCGGTGAGCAGGCGCAGGGCGTAGAACTCGGTCGGCGTGGTGACGAACATCAAGCAGGTCGACAGGCTGCCCCAGGCGATCATCATCAAGGCGATCCAGCGCCGTGGCCCGAAGCGGTTCAGCGCCAGGTTGCTGGGCAGGCCGCAGAGCACGTAGCCGATGAAGAAAATCCCGGCGCCGAGGCCATAGACGGTTTCGCTGAACTTCAGTGCATCGAGCATCTGCAGCTTGGCAAAACCAACGTTGACGCGGTCGAGGTAGTTGAACAGGTAGCAGATGAAAATGAATGGAATCAGCCGCAGTGTGATGCGCCGGTACAGCGCATTGCGGGTGCTATCGTGGCCTTGGTCAGGGGCAGAGCTGTGTGCCATGATCGGGATCTCTGTTGTTATGATTGTTACCGCGTCGCCTGTTTCGGCGCTCGCCTGACGAGTCTCGGCGAGCGCAGCGCGGCTGTCTTTGTGCCTATGCACAGGTGTCAGCGCTGGCCGCTGTGCTGCGGCCCAAATCCTATCACTGCAAGGACCGTTGAATGTTCGAACTGGACCATGACCTGGCGCAGGATATCGTCGACCGGGCGATGGCCATCCTGCCGTGCAATGTCAACGTCATGGACAGCCAGGGCCTGATCCTCGGCAGCGGTGAAGCAGAGCGCATCAACACCCGCCATGAAGGTGCCCAGTTGGTATTGGCCAATGGCCGGATCGTCGAGCTCGATAATGACGCGGCCAAGTGCCTCAAGGGCGTGCAGCCCGGCGTCAATCTGCCGCTGATGCTCGATGGCCGCTTGATCGGCGTGCTCGGCCTGACCGGTGATCCGCAGCAATTGCGCACCTACGGCGAGCTGGTGCGGATGACCGCCGAGATGCTCCTGGCCCAGCGTCACCTGCAAGTCGAGCAACAATGGCGACGCCAGCGCTGTGATGACTTGCTGGCATTGTTGCTGGGCAGTAGTGGTGATTCGACGCGTTTGCTTGACGAGGCCCAGCAACTTGGCCTCAAGCCTCAATTGGCACGTGTGCCGTGCCTGTTCGAGCTGGAGTCCGGACCGCCCGCAGAAGCCTTGGCCACCTGGCTGATGAGCCGTTACCCGGATGGCTGGTGCGTCAGCCCGGCCCGTCAGTCGCTGTTGTGGTGTCGGCCGGCAGCGATCGTGCTGGATGAACAGCGCCTGCTCGAACGGCTGCAGCGCCATGGCTGGCACGTCCAGCGCCTGGCCGTGGGCCCGCCAGCGCAAAGCCTTGAGCAACTGCGACGCGGCTACCGGCGGGTGCGTGATTTGCTTGCCTATGGGCGCGAAGTGCTGCCTGCCGAGCGCTTGCTGAACCTGACCCGCTACCGCTTGCCAGCACTGCTGTGGCGTCACCGCAACGACGACGCGTTGGATGAATTGCTCGAGCCCTTGCTGCGCATTCGTAGCAAGGACGCCAGCGGCCAGTTGCTCAATACCTTGCGCGCCTGGTGCGCCCATGATGGCCAGAGCCAGGCCTGTGCCGATGCCTTGGGCATCCACCGCAACAGCCTGCGCTATCGCCTGGAACGTATCGCCGAGCTGGGCGAAGTCGACCCACAGCGGCTGGACGGCATGTTGGCCCTGTATCTGGGCTTGCAGCTGTTGCCCGCCGACTGAGCTGAGTGGCAAAGGCGTTTGCCCAAACAACGGCGCCGGGCTTTTGTGCATCTGACCGAGGCCTGCGGATGACGCAACTGTCAGCATCGCTGCAACAGGATCAGGAGAATCCCCATGAAAATTGTCATCGCCCCCGATTCGTTCAAGGACAGCCTCGACGCTGCTGCCGTCGCCCAGGCCATTGCGCGCGGGGTGGCCGAGGTGTGGACGGAGGCCGAACTGGTTGAGTGTCCGATGGCCGATGGCGGGGAAGGCACGCTGCAGGCGATTGTCGCGGCCAGTCACGGTGAGCTGCGCCAGCAAGCGGTGCGCGGACCGCTGGGGCAGACGGTCCAGGCCAGTTGGGGCTGGCTCGCCGAGAGCCGCACGGCAATCATCGAAATGGCCGAAGCCAGTGGTTTGCAGCTGGTCCCCGGCGAGCAGCGCGACGCCTGTCGCAGCAGCACCTGGGGCACCGGCGAATTGATCGGCGCGGCATTGACCGTGGGAGCCCAACGCATCGTCCTGGCGATTGGCGGCAGTGCCACCAACGACGGCGGCAGCGGCATGCTCCGCGCCCTGGGTTTGCGTTTGTTCGACGCCGATGGCCAGACGCTGGCCGAAGGCGGCCTGGCCTTGGCGCAACTGGCCCGGATTGACGCCAGCGAGCTTGATCCGCGTCTGGCGCAGGTGCAGGTCGAAGTCGCTGCAGACGTCGACAATCCCCTGTGTGGGCCGAATGGCGCCTCGGCGATTTTTGGTCCGCAAAAAGGCGCCAGCCCTGAGCAGGTGACAGCGCTGGATCTCGCCCTTGGCCATTTTGCCGACCATTGCGCGCAACTGCTGGGTAATGACCTCAGGGAGTCGCCCGGTAGCGGCGCTGCCGGCGGCATGGGCTTTGCGGCCAAGGCATTCATGGACGCGCGTTTCCGCGCTGGAGTGGAGGTGGTCGCCGAGCTGGCCGGGCTGGATGCACTGGTGCAGGGCGCCGATCTGGTCATCACCGGCGAAGGCCGCTTTGACGCGCAGACCTTGCGCGGCAAAACGCCCATGGGCGTGGCCAGGGTTGCCAAACGTCATGGTGTGCCGGTGCTGGTGCTGGCTGGCACCCTGGGCGAGGGTTACCAGCAACTGTACGCCCATGGCATCGATGCCGCGTTTGCGCTGGCCAGTGGGCCGATGACCTTGGCTCAGGCGTGCAGCGAGGCGCCGGCACTGCTGCAGGCGCGCGCCAGCGATGTTGCCCGGCTGTGGCAGTGCGCCAAGGCTCAGCGCTGAGCTTCAGCTCCATAGGGCACATCAACAGGCGTCTGGCTGAGTAGCACAGCAATTGCCAACAGCCCGGCGCCGACGCCTGCCAGCGGCAACCACGCCAGGCCGAGCTGGCCGATCAAAAGGCCACCGAGCCCGCCGCCGAGCGCTGTGCCGAGGTTGAACGCAGCAATGTTCAACCCCGAAGCCACGCCGCTGGCGTGCGGCGCCACGCTTTTGGCCAGGTTGAGCAGGCGCAACGTGGACAGCGTGACGATGGCGAAGAACACTGCGCCCAGCACCCCGACCAGGCCGAGCACGGCCCATGGCGACTGCCTGAACACATACAGCAGCATCAGTGTAACCACCAGCATGAGCAGGGCCAGCAACAGGCAGCGGTTTATCGCAAAGCGGTCGCCGGCATATCCGCCAACCAGATTGCCAGCAATCGTGCAGGCGCCAAACAGCAGCATGCCTGCACTCAACAAGCGTGGCCCGGCCTGGCTCACCTCCAGCATGTACGGCGACACGTAACTGAAAAAGCTGAACACCGCGACGCTGACCAGCATGGACACCGCGGCAACCGACAACAACGGTCGCATCAGCACGGCGCGCAGGCCGCTCAGCCCTGCGCCAGGCTGAGCATCCGCCGCACCGGCCTGAACCGGCATCCAGCGCAGCAAGCCGATCAAGCTCAAACAACCGAGCAGCGCCAGCGCGACAAATATCACCCGCCACGACCAGAAGCTGCCCAGCAGGGTGCCCAGCGGTACCCCGAGTGCCAACGACACCGTCAAACCCATCCATACCACCGACAATGCCCGCCCAGCCTGTGCGGGTGCTACCAGCTTGACTGCGACACTGGCCGCTACCGCCATGAACACGCCGTGGGCCAGGCCAATCCCAAAGCGCACCAGGTGCAAGCTCAACACCTGCTCGACGCTTGCCAGCAGCAGGCTTCCCACCCCCAGCACTGCTACCGTCAGCAGCATCAGCGAGCGGTCACGCCAGCTCGCCAGCGCCGCAGTCAGCAACGGTGCGCCGATGGCGGCACCCAATGCGTACGCCGCAATCGCCGCGCCCACCGCAGCGACTGAACTGCTCAGATCGCCCGCCATTGCCGAAACCAGACCGGCGACCACGAACTCAGACAAGCCGAAGGCAAAGGTGCACAGCGAAAACACGTATATGGCTAACGGCATGGCGGCATCCGGCTCAAGTGCTGGGCCAAGGCCAACGCCTGTTCGCCATTCAGGCGTGGATCCACCTTGCTCAGATAGCAGCGGTGCAGATCCTCCGGCTGCAGCTGGCCTGGGCCGCCGAGGCACTCGGTCACGGGTTCAGCGGTCAGTTCCAGGTGCAGCCCGCCGAGGATCGAGCCATGTCGGGCATGCACGGCGAAGGCCGCCTCTATTTCCGCCAGGATGTCATCGAAGGCGCGGGTCTTGGTGCCGCAGGGCAGGGTGCGGGTATTGCCGTGCATGGGGTCGCACAGCCACAACACCCGTGCGCCAGCGTGCGCTACTGCGTCGATCAGCGGCCCGAGGTGCTGTTCCAGCAGCGCCGCACCCATGCGGTGGATCAGCGTCAGCCGGCCCGGCTGGTTGTGCGGGTTAAGCTGTTCGATCAGCTGCAGCAGTGCGCTGGCCGAGGTTTCGGCGCTGACCTTGACCGCCACCGGGTTGCTCACCCCACGCAGGTATTCGACATGGGCGCCGTCGGGCTGGGCGGTGCGCAGGCCAATCCACGGCAGGTGGGTGGACTGGTTGAACCAGCAGCCATCGTCCTGTTGCCGGGTCAACGCCTGCTCGTATTCCAGCAGCAAGGCTTCGTGGGAGATGAACAGCGCCTGATCGCACAGGCCATCGCTGTTCATGAAACCCTGCAAGGTGCGGATGTCGCGCAAGGTCGCGGCCGAGTGAGCATAGGCTGCAAGCAAGCGCTGCGGATCTGCCCGCCGCGCTGCTGCGCAGAACTCGGTCTGGTTGACGATATCGCCGCGATACACCGGCAGACTCAGGCCATCACGGGTTTCGATATCACTGGAGCGTGGCTTGGCGTATTGCCCGGCCAGGCGGCCGATCTTGATCACTGGCCGTTGTACACCCCGCGTCAGCAGCTGGCTCATCTGCTGCATAAGCTGCAGGAAGCGATTCAGCGCGGCCTGATCGGTCTGGGTGAAGTCTTCGGCGCAATCACCGCCTTGCAAGACAAACGCACGGCCCTGCTGGGCCTGGGCCAGCAAGCCCGTAAGCAGGCTGATCGACTGCCGACTGACCAGCGCGGGGGCCTGGCGCAAGCTCGCCAGCGCTTGCTCAAGGGCAGGTTGGTCGTGATACAGCGGTTGCTGCGCAGCGCTGCGGTCGCGCCAGGAATTGAGGCTCCAGGCCAGTGGGCCGTCGAGCACGTTGGCGGCTTGAGTCAGCATGATCGGTGTCGCTCCCTGAGTGTCGTCGTTCGCCCTGCACCTGCTGCAAGGAGCGGCGATAGTGCGCAGCGACGACAGCTCGAGGGAAATACAATAAAGGTCTCAATCTGATATGCGCAGTTGCCCCAGAGCGTACGGGGACAGGGAGCAGGCGGCAGCCGCTGATATGGACTAAATCGTTGTATTTCCAAGGCTATTAATACTTGCGACCTATCACCGCCGGTTCGCCAAAAGTATTTTACTCAAGGTCTGCACTCGCCAATTCTCGGCGCAACTTATTCGAGAGGGGCGGGGCGATGTTGGTTCACAAGGAAAACGACCATTCAGTCGTAGCGGCAGCCGAGGGCGAGCTTCGCCAGTTCGGCAGGAATATGCCTTGTCAGAATTTTTACACCGGCAAATTGCAGGCCGCCTGGGAACGAGCTCGCAACAGCCGCTATTACGCGGATATCGGCCCGTTCAGCAGCGCAGCCTTTGCCCAGTTGCCGGTCACGCCCAAGGCTAGCCTCAAGGCCACTCCGCTGGATTTTTGCACGGTCGGCCTGGGTGATGCAGCGCGCTATTACGCCACCACCGGCACCACCGGCGAACCGACGCCAACTCCACGCCTGAAGCAAGACATCATCTGGAATGCCATCAGCGTCGCCAGCCAATGGCGCGCGGTACTCAGACCAGGCTCCAGGGTCGCCAACCTTATGCCGTCGGATATCGTCCCGGTCGGCGATCTGATTGCCAACGTCTGCGACTACCTGGACGTCTCCCACGTGCGCCTGTACCCGTTTACCACCGGAATCACCGACTGGGAGCGGGTGTGCAAGACCTTCGCCACCTACCAGCCGAGCGTGCTGTTCATTGCCCCTGGCGTGCTGGTCCAGCTGACTCGCTACCTTAAACAGCGGGAGATGCTCGACGGCTTCGCCCTGTCGGTGCAGACGATCATGCTGCTGGGCGAGGTCAACACCCAGCCATTCCGCCAGCGCCTGGCGCGCTGGTGGCAATGCGAGGTATTCGATGCCAGTTACGGCAGTACCGAGACCGGCACCCTGGCGACAGTTGGCGAAGATCAACAGATGCGTCTGGCCTGCACCACCAACTACTTCGAACTGCTGCTGGAGGACGGCCAACTGGTGCCGCTGGCGCAAGGTCTCAGCGGGCGTCTGGTGGTAACGCCGCTGAACCTGTATGCGCGGCCCTTGCTGCGCCTGGATACCGGTGACAGCGTGACCATCAGCGGCGCCTGCGAGGCCGGCCAGCTCAGCCCAAGCCTGCTGGTCAATGGCCGCGACAACGATGCCGTGGTAGTCGGCGGCGTGGCGTTGGACATTCGCGCCGTCGAGGAAGTCGTTTACGGCAACTGCGACGCCACGGGCTACATGATCGAAGTCGACCGCGACAAGGACAGCGCCGCGCTGATCCTGGAGCGCGATGTGCTCTGGGACGCTGGTCAGGAGGCGGCGATCGAAGCGCGCCTGCAGGCCCATTCGCAAGCTCACATGCGCCTGCGCTGGAGCCGCATCCTGTTCATCAACAACCTGTCGGTGTTGAGCAAGAGCGGCGCTTCGCAAAAGAGCTGGAAAAAGACCAATCTGCGCTTTGTCGGCGGTGCGCAATGAGCGCGGTGTTGCCGAAATTTCCGCAAGGCCAGGGCCTGGCCAGTCATCAGGCTGACCTCTGGTGCACCTACGCTGCGATCCGCAGCCTGGCCTGGGTCGAGCGCCTGGGCAGTGCCGATGTGCCGCAGCTGCAGGCGTATATCCAGTCACGGCGCAACCGTGATGGCGGCTATGCCTGGAGCAAGGGTATGCCGTCCGATGCCTGGGCCACGTTCTATTGCACCGAAACCCTCAAGGATCTGGCGGCGCCAGTCAGCGACACAGACGCCACTGCCGCATGGCTGCACACCTTGTTCGACGGCGACGCCTACGCCATGTGCCCGGGCCAGACGGCAGATGCCTGGGCCACGCATTACACATTGCGCACCTTGCTCGAAGTCTGCCACGGCGAGGTCCAGCAGCGTGAACCGCTGTACCGCTGGCTTGAGGGTCTGCAATGCGCCAATGGTGGCCTGAGCTGGTCGGCTGAGTTTGCCGAGCGCGATGTCGCCGATACCCGCGCCTGCTTTTATGGCGTGATGGCCGCCCGCGCACTGCAACGAGCCGGGCTGCCGGCGCCTGCGTGGGACCGCACGCGTTTGATCGCCTGGTTGCAGGCGCAGCAGCTGGCTGACGGCGGCTTTCGCTTCAGCGAGTCGGCCGAGTCGGCGTGCCTGTGGGCAACCTACCGGGCCACTGCAAGCCTGGCAGAGTTGCACGCACTACCTTTGGACGCACAGCGTTGCAGCGACTGGATCGTTGCCCGCCGCAGCAGCGCAGGCGGTTTTGTCCGCTGGCAGGGATATGACGGCGAGGACGTCTGGGCGGTGTTCTGCGCGGTGGGCTCACTTAAGGCACTCGGCCAGCCAGTAGCCTGGCTGGCCGATGAAGTCGCTGACTATATCGCCAGCCTGGCCACACCGGGTGGCGGCTATACCTATCGCGAAGCGAGCACGGCGGCCGATGTTCTGACCAGCGCCGCCGGGATCCTCGGCGGCAGCCTCGACAGCGGCCAGCGTGCTGCGGCGTTGCGCTGGATCGAAGGCTGCCAGATGCCCAACGAGGCCGGGATCATGTACATGCCCGGGCGCGGTGCCGAGGTGCGCTGCACGGCCTGGGGACTGGCAGCCGGGGCGTTTGCCGAGCAGCCACAGGCCCGTCAGGCAATCGGCCAATGGCTGGCCTCGTTGCAAAATCCTGACGGCGGCTTTGGCTTCTGGGAAGGCCGCGGCTCGGACATGGTCTCGACCGCTGCTGCGGTGGCCATCCTGCAGTCGCTGGGAGACAACAGAGGTGTGGCGCTGGATGGCCTGCAGCGGTTTGTCGGCACCTGTCAGCATGAAGACAGCGGGCGGCTGACCTACAGCGCCTATCCGCGGGGCGCGTCATCGCTGCGCGCCGGTTTGCAGGCGCTCAGTTGCCTTGCCTATCTCGGCCACCCCGTGCAGCAGGCTGCAGCTGCGCTGCTGGCGGCGCACAAGGTTCGTCAGGGTGGCTTCGCCAATCACGGTCAACGTATCCCCGACCTGCTCAGCACCTATCAGGCGGTGGCCATGGCGTTGGCATTCGAGCTGTCGGTGGACATCGCTCACCTGCGCTTCTTCCTCGACAAGGTGAGCACCGCGCAAGGCTTTGCCTGGTCGCCGCTGTATCTAGAGGGCAGTGATGCGCTGTCGAGCTGCCTGGGCCGTCTGCTGCAGGCATTCGTCGACGGCAGCCGCCGCCATTTGCCCAACCTGCAACTGTCATAAGGACACCAAGCATGCCGACCATTACCGTCGCCTGCGCGCCGCTGCCGCTGATCGAGCGCAAGCGCATTGCGCTGGGTTTTACCCGCGTTCTCAAGAGCCTGGGCGCCGACCCCGCGCACTGCATGGTGTTCTTCGCGCCGCTGCCGCTGGACTGCGTGTTCAGCGCCGGCATGCCTTTGCCCAGCCAGGACCGTGACGGCCAGCCTGCGCAGTTTCATGTGCGCATCACACTCTCCAGCGAGCGCGACATGCTCGCGCAGCAGACCCTGGCCGACGGCCTGTATGCGGGGCTGCGCAGCCGCTACAGCACAGCTTTTATCTATCTGCAATTCGACCCGATCGCGCCTGAACAGGTGTTCTACAGCGCGGGCGCGGCATTGATCAACGCAAGCACTCAACAAGGAAGCACCGGCTCGTGAATACCCCCTCCATCGAACTCCAGATCCGCCAGACTCTTGGCCAATTGCTCGGCCCCGAGGTCCTCGACATCGACAGTCAGGCCAGCTTTCGCGACTTTCTCGGTGAGCGCTTCGACAGCCTGATGGCAGTTGAGGTGATTACTGCCGTCGAGGACCGCTTCAGCATCGAGGTGGACTACCTCAGTGACGATGTGCGCTTCTGGTTCGAGACCCTGGACAAGATGCAGCGCTTCGTTGCGCAGAAGGTCGAAGACCAGCTCACCCTGCAGGCCGCCGAGTGAGCGCCGAGCAGGTGTTCCACACTTCCGGCTCCAGCGGCGCGCCGCGCCAATGGCTGCGCAGCCGCGCGCAAATGGAGCAAGAGGCGCGGCTGATCTATCAGCGCTGGGCAGCCGAGGTCAGCGAGATCATCAGCTTTGCCCCGGTCAGTCACAGCTACGGGCAGATCCTCGGCGCAACCGGTGCGCGCGTAAGTGGCGCGGCGCTACAGCTGTGCTCGTTCGAACAACACCAACTGCCAACGCTGGATGGCCACGGCCAGTGCGTGATCCTGGCCATCGCCAGTACCTGGAAGCTGCTGCCAGCACTGCTCAAGCGCCTGGCTGGCAAGCGCCCGCTGTTGATCGTGCACAGTGCATCGATGTTGCCACCCGGTGCACTGGCTGTGATCCAGCAATTCGCCGGCGCGCAGGTGCGTTTCATCGAGGTGCTCGGCTCGACCGAAACCGGCGCGATTGCCGTGCGCGAACTGGATGCCTGTAGCACGCCGGAGCAGCCGTGGACCTTGCTTGACGACGTTCAGCTACTGACGCCTGCAGGCCAGCCCGCGCCCCTGGAAATTGCCAGCCCACGCATTGCCCGTGAGCAGGGCCAGGTCTGCGCAGCGCCAAGCCACCGTTGTGACGACCTGGTGCAGGTCCTCGACCCGCGCCGGGTGCAGTGGCTGGGCCGGGTCAGCAGCCTGATCAAGGTCAATGGCGTTCGCCTCGACCTGGCCCGGCTAGGCGCCGAACTGGGCACGCTGCTGGGCTGCGCAAGCCTGGCCTGTGTGCCGCTACGCGACGGTTTGCGTGGCGAGGCCTACACCGTAGTGCTGGGCGATTCGGCAGTCAGCAGCGGGGCTGTGCTGGCTGCGTTTTCTCAGCTCACGCCCGGCACGCCGCGGCCGCTGCATATCCATCACGTCGATCACTTACCGCTGTCTGCCACAGGCAAACCACAAGCCTGGGCAGCGGCATCAACTGTCAAGGAATACACCGATGTCATACGTTAAAACCGACAATGCTATCGACGCCTACCTGGCCAACTGCGGTCCCGCAGCAGTTGGCCAACAGGTGCCGAATTATCTGGCCCTGACCCTGCGTGAGCGCTATGCGCAACTGCAGGCCAATCCAGCACTGGCCGCCGATTGGGCAGCGCAGTATGAGCAATGGGCGGTGCATGCCGACGGCCACTACCGTTGCCTGGTCAGCACCCGCCCGGCCGAGTCGCCGTGGTTCCGCCTGGGCGTCAAGGACACCGTTGACGTTGCGGGGTTGCCGACCCGACTGGGCCTGCGCAGCTACCGTCACTATCCAGCACGCAGCGCCGAAGCACTGACCTGGCTGGACCCACGGGTGGCCTTGACCTGCAAGGTGACCACAACAGAACTGAACATCGCCTTTGGTGGCGGTTGCCGCAACCCGCTTTACCCGAGCATCGACCCTTCGGGCTCGAGCACAGGTTCCGCGGTGTCGGTGGCGGCGGGGCTGTGTGATATCTCGCTGGGCACCGATGTGCTCGGCTCGGTCCGCTGGCCTGCGTCGCACTGCGGCATGGTCGGCTTGCGCATGACGCACAAGGCCGGGAATCTGGCCGGCGTATTCCCCCTGTCTCCGCGCATGGACGCCCTTGGCTGGGTCGCGCGCAGCGCCGATGACCTCGACCTGCTGCTACCGATGCTTGGCATCGATGGTCTGCTCGGCGAGCAGCTGCCGCTCAAGCAGCAGTACCGGGTCGGTTTCCTCAGCCATGTGCATGAGCCGGGCCTCACCAGCGCGCAGATGCTCGCCATGCTGGCTCAGGCGCGCAGCGCCGTGGTGCAGCTTGAAATGGCCGACAGTGATGTCGACATGCCTGACCTGTGGGCGTGTCGCGGCGACGCCTGGCAACTCTGTGCCCGCGATGCGTGGCTGGCCTCTGCAGCGTGGCAGCAGGTGTTCGACTGCGAGCTGCACTGGTCGACGCAGAGCGCACTGGCCGTCGGTGCCGGTGTCAGCGAGGAAGAGTACAACGCCATCCAGCAACGTATGGACAGCGTTCGCGCGGGTATCGACAGCTGGTTCGACAACGCCCAGGTGGACTTCGTGGTATTCCCGATGGACCCCAATCGGCCGTTCGACCGGCGTGATCCGCAGCCGGGCGACTCGACCATCCCATCGCCTGCCGACGCCGACTACTCACAGAAAATCAGCTTCACCCCGCTGGCCAGCTTCAGCGGCCTGCCGGCCATCACCGTGCCGATCTGCCTGAGCCCGGATGGCAAAGCAGCGCTGTCGGTGCAGATCATGGGCCGACGCGACAGCGAGCGGCAGTTGCTGGACATTGCCAAGCGCCTGCAAGCGCTGGTCGGGCGGGTGCCGGCCGCTGAGGCTGGTCAATAAGGACCCACTACCATGTGTGGAATTACAGGCTGGGTCGACTTCAGTCGCGACCTGGAGCAACACGCGCCGCTGCTGGCGGCAATGACCGACACCCTGGCCCTGCGCGGCCCGGACGCCAGCGGCAACTGGCGCCACCGGCATGCCTTGCTCGGCCACCGGCGGTTGGCGATCATCGACCTTGCTGGTGGCGTACAACCGATGACTTACCGCTTCGGCAATGGCCAGCAAGTGGCGCTGGTGTATACCGGCGAGGTCTACAACCACAACGAATTGCGCGAGCGGCTGCGTCTGGCCGGGCATCAGTTCCAGACCCGCAGCGACACCGAAGTGGTGCTGCATGCGTACCTGGAATGGGGCGAGCATTGCAGCGAGCAGTTGTCGGGAATGTACGCCTTTGCCGTGTTCGACGAGCGGGACGGGCACTTCCTGCTGGTACGCGATCGCCTCGGGGTCAAGCCGCTGTACTACGCCGAACATGGCCAGGGCCTGCTGTTCGGCTCGGAGATCAAGGCGATTCTTGCCCATCCGGATTTCAGCAAACAGCTCGACGTGGTGGGGCTGGTCGATGCCCTGAGCTTGTCGCGGGGCACCTCGCGCACGGCGCTGCGCGGCATTCGCGAGCTGCCACCGGGGCATCGGCTATCGTGGCGGCCGAACGGCCAGATCAAGCTCAACCGCTATTGGCAGTTACAACGACGTGAGCATCAGGACGACCTGCAAAGCACCATTGAGCGCACCCGCGAACTATTGGGTAAAGCGCTGGGCGAGCAGCTGTATGCCGACGTACCGGTATGCTCGTTGCTGTCCGGCGGGCTTGACTCGACCATTCTCACAGCGATGGCCCAGCGCAAGTTGCAGGCCGAACAGGGCGGTACGGTCAATTCGTTCTCGGTGGATTTTGTCGGCCAGGCCGAGCAGTTCCAGGCCGATGCCTTCCGCCCGGAGCGCGACGAGCCGTATGCCCTGGCCGCCGCCGCGCATATCGGCAGCCAGCATCAGACCATCCTGATCGACAACCGCGAGCTGGTTGCCGATCAGGCCAGGCAGGCGGTGTACCTGGCCAATGATTCAGCGGCGACCTTTGGCGATGTCGATACCTCGCTGTATCTGCTGTTCAAAGCCATCCGTGGCCACTCGACGGTGGCGATCTCAGGCGAGGCCGCGGACGAGGTGTTTGGCGGTTATGCCTGGTGTCGCGATCCGCAGGCCATCGCTGCGGCGCGGATGCCGTGGCTGTCACGGATGCAACTGCTGCAGGCAGGACTGATCAACCCGGACTTCAACCGCCACTGCGATTTTACCGGCTATCAGGACAACGCCTATCACCAGGCACTGGATCAAGTGCAGCATCTGCCGGGCGACGACGCTGTCGAGCGGCGCATGCGCGAGATCAGCCACCTGCACCTGCACCACTGGCTGCCGATCCTGCTCGACCGCAAGGACCGCCTGAGCATGGCCGCCAGCCTCGAGGTGCGTGTGCCGTATACCGATCATGAGCTGGTCGAATACGTGCACAACGTGCCGTGGTCGATAAAAGGTAGAGGAGGCGAGGAAAAGTGGCTGCTCAAACAGGCGACGGCTGATTTACTGCCACCGGCAGTGCTGGCGCGCAAGAAAAGCCCTTATCCGACCTCGGCAAACCTGGCCTACGAGCGCTTCCTGCGCGAGCGCACCCGGCAGCTGCTGGCAACGGCTGACAGCCCGGCGTTCGCGGTCATCGATCGAGCTCAGCTAATCACGCAACTGGATCACGCTGAGGGCTATTTCAACTCGCAGCTGCGCCGTAACAACCTGGAAACAGCACTGGCGCTGGATACCTGGCTGCGGCACAACCAGCTATCGGTGTAGGTCGCGCTTGAGGATGCTCTCCTGGGCCGCGAGGTCGAGGAGGGTGTCGCTGAAACGCTTCGGTGCGCCAAGGTCCAGCATCGAGATGAAACTGCCCAGCGCCGGCGAAGCGTTCTGGTTGTTCCAGTTCATGTACAGGCCCATGCTGGCGTTGGGCTGATCGCCAATGGCCTTGATCGGGCGGAACAGGACCCGATCACGCAGCGTCGAGTTGGCGATCGATTCAGGCACCAGGGCCACACCGAAGCCGCAGGCCACCAAGCCGATCAAGGTGTGAATCTGCGATGCTTCCTGTACCACCTTGGGATAGAAACCTGCCGACTCGCACAGCGCCATCAGCTGGCTGTAGTAGCCATTACCCAGTGCCTGCGGGGTAAATACGAAGTCCTCTTCGGCGAATTCGCGCAGGTCGACGTTGGCGTGGCGGGCCTTTTCGTGATGGGCCGGCAAGGCCATCACGATCTGTTCATTGAGAATCAGGCGTGATTCGATGATATCCGGCGGCAGTGGCAGCTTGCGCATGAAGGCGATGTCGGCTTCGCCGGCCAACAAGGCGGCGGCCTGGGACGCCGACGGCATTTCACGGATGGTCAGGCGCACGTTCGGGTAGCTTTCGCGAAAGCGCCGCAGCGAGTTCAGCAGCGACTCGTAGTAGGCAATCGAAATGGCCGTGATGGTCAACTTGCCGCACACGCCCTCGGAGACATTGCGGGCGTACTCGATGCCTTGCTCGAGTTCCTTGAGGGTGCGATAAGCGGTTTCCAGAAATGCCGTGCCAGCGGCGGTCAGCTTGACCCCGCGCTTGTTGCGCAGAAACAGGCTGAAGCCGAGTTTGTCCTCGAGGCGGTTGATCGCTTGGCTCAAAGGCGGCTGCGCCATGTGCAGACGAATAGCTGCCTTGTGAAAGTGCAACTCCTCGGCCACGGCGATGAACTGCCTGAGCAAACGGGTCTCGATCATTCTACTTTCCTTCATCGAGGCGAACTGGTGCAGGGGCGTGTGCTCACAGGACTTCTGCAGGCGCGCCATCATAATGTGTGCTTGGGCGGCGCAGAAGCCTGCTCGCCCGGGCTGTTGCTATCTGTATGAGTAACCCGGTGGGGCTCGGTCATCCGCTTGCGGGGTTTCGGTGATATCTATTAGATATCAAGGTTGCATGCTTTTAGTATTAAGTCATTGATTTTTTAATTGTTATTGTCTGTGAATGAGAATCGGGGGGATTCGTCGATGCCATTCACAAATAAAGTCGCGATTATTACCGGTGCAGGCCAAGGGCTTGGCCTGGATTATGCCAAGGCACTGCTGGCTCAGGGCGCGCGGGTAGTGATCAGTGACTTGGGCACCGATCGCGCCGGCGAAGGCGAAGATCAGGCACTGGTAACTGAAGCGTTGCAGGCTCTCAAGGCCCAGAGTGGCGAGGTGGTTGCCCACATTGGTCGGCTGGATGATGAGGCGGGTTGCCAGCAATTGATCGAGCTTGCCATCGAGCAGTTCGGCCAGCTCGACATCCTCATTCACAATGCCGGCTGGGTCGGCTATCAGGACATCGAAGACCAGCAGGAGGCATTTCTCGAACGCGCTCTGGGCATCAGCGTGCATGCGCCGGTGTGGTTGGCCAAGCATGCCTGGAAGCACCTCAAGCGCTCGGCGGCGCCGCGAGTCGTACTGACCACCTCTGACCGCGCCATGTACCAGCGCTATGCCCAGCCAGGGCTGGTGGCTTATGCCGCAGGCAAGATGGCCCAGGTCGGGATCATGAATGCGCTGAGCATGGAAGGCCTGGCCCACGGCATCCTGGTCAATGCGATTTCGCCTGTGGCCAAGACCCGCATGTGGGGAGTGAGCCAGCCCAGTGAGGACCTCAAGCCTGAATGGGTGACCCCAGGCCTGCTCTACCTGGCCAGTGAACTGTGCCGCGACACCGGCTACATCCTGCGCGCCAGCAACGGCCAGTTCACCGCTACACGCTTCTGCGAGAACAGCGGCGTCAGCTATCCTCGCGATCTGGCCCGGGTAGAAGCCGCCAGCCTCAGCGAAGTCGCCGAGCGCTGGAGTCGCATCAAGGAATGCCATTACGCGCCAGTCAAAGTCGCCCGTACCCGTGCCGATCTTGGTGAAAGCCCGGTCTGGGATGCGCACAGCGGCGTCCTCTATTTCGTCGATATTTCCGGCGGACGCATCAACCGGCTGACGCCGCAGGGCGATGTCGAACGGGTTTACGAATCCGCTGCGAAAATTGGCGCTCTGGCCCTGACCGACCAAGGCAATCTGATCTTCACCGAGGATGCCAGTGCTGCGCTGCTGGACCTTGGCGAAGGCAAGGTGCGTCAGTATTCGGCGCCCGTGCATCACCGCTCCAGTTACCGCTTCAACGACGGCGCCTGTGATCCACAGGGCCACTTTGTCACCGGCCTGATGGATGAAGGCCCCAGCGGCAAGACCGGCGCACTGTACCGCTTCGATCACGAAATGCATGCCGAAGTGATCCATCGCGAGATGTCCTTGCCCAACGGTTTGGCGTGGTCGCAAGACGGCCAGACGCTATTCTTCGTCGATTCGGTGGCGCGCTCGATCTACCGTGCTGATTATCTCGCCGGTGGCGTGCTGGGCGAGATCAGGCTGTTTGCCGAAACCCCGGCCGAGCTGGGTCGCCCGGATGGCATTGCGCTAGATAAGGAAGGCGGCATCTGGGTGTGCCAGTTCAACGGCAGTTGCCTGCTGCGTTATGACCGCCACGGTCACCTCAGCGACCAGGTGGTAATGCCCGTTCCGCGGCCGACCAGTTGCTGCTTTGGCGGCCCGGAGCTGGACACGCTGTACATCACCACCGCCCGCTTTGGCATGACCCCGGCGCAGCTGCTCGACTATCCGGATGCAGGTGATCTGTACATGATCCGCCCGGAAGTGGCGGGGATTGCCCGCCATCCGTTCAAGGAATGAGCAAGCGCTCCTGCGCCGCGGGCAACACCGCCAGATCGCCAAAGCGCTGCGCTGCATCGATGTAGCGCAGCGCGGATTTGGCGTCCTTCCAGCCGATATAGCTCATCAACGACTTCAACTCCCAGCCATTGGCTGTGGCCCAGGTGGCGAAACCGCGTCGCAGTGAGTGGCCGCTATACAGTGAGGCGGGCACCCCAGCGCGTTCGAGCATGCCACGCAGCACGGCAATCAGGCTGTTGCTGTTGAGTGGCGCCTGGCCCAGATTGCCCCAGCGATCGAGCTTGCGAAACACCGGGCCATGGGCAATGCCCGCCACTTCCAGCCATTGCAGGTACGCCGTCACCGGGCACAACGCTTTCAGCGCCGGGGTGCGGTGCTGTACGCCAAGTGCCTCGCGGTCGCCTTTGCTGCGCGGCAGGTACAGGGTAAGGCCGACACCGGCCTGGGCCTGAATATGCTCGACGCGCAGGCGTGCCAGCTCATCGCCGCGCAAGCCACGCCAAAAACCGAGCAGTAGCAAGGCCGCATCCCGGCGCGCACGTAACAAGCCGGGCATGTCATTTCGTTCACGCGCCAGCTGCGCTTCTTGTTCAAAGCGTGCGACGGCGGTCTGCAGATGTTGCAGCAACAGCGGCGCGGCCTGTTTGGCCGGCGCCGGGTGCAAGGTGCGGATGCCGCGCAGAACCTGCCGCACCAAGGGTGCCTTGGTCGGATCGGGAAAGCCCTGGCTGATATGCCATTGGCTCAGGGCCGCCAGGCGTTGGCGCAGCGTACTGACCGCGTGCTGTTCAGCGTGCTCGACCAGGTAGCGGGCGATACTGTCGGCGGTGGCCGGCAGAAAACCGCCCCAGCGCACCTCGAAATGCTCGACGGCGGCCTGGTAACTGCGCCGGGTATTGTCACGCGTGGCGGCGCGGACGTAGCGCTCGATGTCGGTCATGGGGGCAGGATTGTGGTGAACTGAAGCCCACACAATAAACCAGCCGCAGGCTGCTGACCAACGTGGGGGCTGGTCAAGCGGCAGTACAACCTCAGTGCTCCAGGCAGAGCTGCTCTTCGATGGCCTTGAAGGGCGCATACTCGTAAAGTTGCGTAGGCGATAACGGCCGACTGAAGTGGTAGCCCTGGGCGATGTCGCAGCCGGCGAGCTTCAGGCAGACCACCTGTTCGCGGGTTTCGACGCCCTCGGCAACCACCTCCAGGCCCAGGCGTTTGGCCAGGATGATGGTCGAGGATACGATCGGGCTGTCATCGTAGCTGTTGCACAGCGGCGCGATCAGTGCCCGGTCAATCTTCAACTTGCTCAGGGGCAGCGCGTGCAGATGGGCGAAGCCGGCGTATCCACTGCCAAAGTCGTCCAGGCTGATGCCGATACCCGCAGCGCGCAGGCGCTGCAAGTGATCGACCGCAGTGCCTTCCGGATCGAGCACGGTGGTCTCGGTAATCTCCAGTTCCAGGCGCTGCGCAGCGATGCCGAGCTGGTCCAGCTCATTCAACAATCGTTCACTGAAATCGGCCTGGCGCAGCTGCAGGGCCGAGACGTTGACGGCGATCCGTGTGTGCGGATCGCGTGCGGTCCAGCTGGCCAGTTCCTCACAGGCCATGCGCAGCACCTCCCAACCCAGCGCGACGATGAAGCCGCTGCGCTCGGCGAGGCCAATGAAGCGGTCAGGGTAGAGCAGGCCGAATTCTGGGTGATCCCAGCGCACCAGGGCCTCGTAACCCATCACCTGCAGGTTGTCGAGCCGGATTTGCGGCTGGAAATGCAAAACGAACTGACGCTCGGCCAGGGCACTGCCAAACGCCTGCTCAAGGTTGAACGCATGAAGGTCGCTGACATTCAGCGACGGGTCGAAAAAGCGATATTGCGCGCGCCCGGCCTGCTTGGCCGAGTACATGGCGGCGTCGGCGTTGCGGATCAGCGCGTCGATGTCCTGGCCGTCGCGCGGGCAGATGCTGACGCCGACGCTGGGGCTGGTATTGACCTCCTGGCCATCCAGCGCGTAGGTGGCCGAGAGCTTTTCGACCAGAGCGCGCACCCAGTTGTCGAGCTGGTCTTCACTGCGCTCGCCAGCGAGCAGCACAACGAACTCGTCACCGCCGAAGCGCGAAGCCTCATCGCCGTCTTCCAGCATGCGCTGAATGCGCCCGGCGACGGCCTGCAACAGCAGGTCCCCGATGCGGTGGCCGAGCGAGTCGTTGATCGACTTGAAGCGGTCCATGTCAATGAACAGGATCGCCATCAAGCGGCGCTTGCCGCGCTGGCGGGTCAGCGTCTTGCTGGCGACTTCGACGAACTGGCGACGGTTATGCAGGCCGCTGAGGTGATCGGTTGCTGCTGCGTGGCTGCTGCGCCGATGGGCCTCTTCGAGGCGCTCGATCAGTTGCTGGTTGACCTGCTGCGCCTGCTCCAGGGCGCTGAACGCCTCCTGGCGCTTGCTCAGTAAACGCAGGCTCCAGGCCAGGCTGGCGAGGATCATGATGGTCATGCACAGGTTCAGCCAGAACTGGCGGGCGAAGTTGGCTGTGCTCGGTTTGAGGATTTCTTCGTGGCGTTGACTGACGACAACGCTGAAACCACGATCTGCGGCTCGCCGATACAGGCTCTGATAAGTGCCATCCGCGGCGAATTGAGTGAGGCTGCCGGCGTCTGCGCCACTGGCTGGCGGCAACGGTAGCAGCGCCTCACTGGTCACCACCACGCCGCTGCCATCGATACGCAGGCGCTCCTGGCCGTCTTCCTGAAGCAAGCGCATGAAGCCACTGGCGCCAAGATCGATGTGCTGGAACAGCAGGGCGAGGTAGCCGATGTCCAGTTGCACCAACAGTACGCTGTCGATCTGGCGGCCAGGCAGGTTGGACAGGGGTACCAGAAACGGCACGCGTCGCTTCGACGTGTCGCTGGCATTGGGCAGCGCATGCGCCAGAAAGGGTTTGAAGCCGTAGCGTGCGACATGGGTTTTCAGTTGGTCGAGCCACTCACTGGGCAGGCGTTGCGGTTCGTCAGCATCACTGGAAAAGACTCGTGCGCCGTTGCTGTCGTAAAGGCTCATGCGGTTGAGCAGCGGGTCTGCGGCCAGGATCTTCACCAGGCTGAGGCGATCCTGAGCCGGCTTCTTCCCGTCTTGCAGAGTGCTGCGACCCACAGCCTGAGCACGATCAACCAACTGGCGCAGGCTCTGTGCGACGACGCTGGCCAGGTTCAGATGTTCGGCGGCCTTGGCCGCAAGCGCCTCTTGGCGCGCAGCATTCTTCTGGGTTGCATGCAGCCCCCAGAGAAAGGCGAGAGTGACTGCGCACAGCATCAGCAGAAGCAGCGGCAGGAGCTTTGCAGAGGAGGGGGGTCGGCGGATCACTGCTGTTCGTTTCCCGGCCTTGAGTAGTCCCCTGAAAATACGACAGTTGAATGACAGCCTTATGACTGGTGGCGTTTTGCTACTCACCGCTGTACGCCCTGCAAAACTGCGATTTCGACTATTTGTACAGCTCAACTGCGTCCACTCACTGAGCAGCGCGGGTTAAATGCCCTCACATGCGATAAGCCGTGATTATTGAATGTTAGCAACGGCTTGTTAAAGCACGTCGGTAGGCAGATAATCGGTACGCAATTACATAGTACGTACCACATTACGAAATCGTAGGAGCAGACATGGCCCGGGGCGGAATCAACAAGGCGGTAGTGCAGCAGGCGCGGCAGGCCTTGATTGCCCGTGGCGAGCGCCCGAGCATTGATGCGGTACGTATCGAAATGGGTAATACCGGCTCCAAGACCACCATTCACCGTTATTTGAAGGAACTTGAGCGCCAGCATCCTGCGGCGACCCAATTGGCGACCGGTAACCTTAGTGAGCCTTTGGCGCGGCTGGTCGAACAACTGGCGGATCAGTTGCGAGAGGAGGGCGATGCGCGCATCGAAGCAGCTGAAAGCGAGTTCACCGAGCAGCGTGATCAGCTCCAGGCTCAGCTGAGCATCGCCCAGCAGGCACTCGCTGCGGCGCAGCAGCAAATCCAGATTCAGGCCAATGCCCTGCAGGCCGAGTCGGAAAAGCTCGCGTCCACCCAGAGCACGTTGCAAGCCGAACAGTTGCGCAGCGCCGGCCTCAATCAGGCACTCGGCGAGCAGCAGTTGCGCCTGGCCGACAAGGATGAACAGATCACTTCGCTCGAGGACAAGCATCGTCACGCCCGCGACGCACTTGAGCACTACCGTACCGCCAGCCGCGAGCAGCGTGAGCAGGAGCAGCGCCGGCACGAGGGGCAGGTACAGCAGTTGCAAGTAGAGCTGCGCCAGTTGCAGCAGAGCTTGATCGTCAGGCAGGAAGAGGCCACTCGCCTGCATCGCGACAACGAGCGGCTGCAGGCCGAGGCTCGCCAGGCCGCCGCTGAACTCAAGGTCATCAATAATCAGTTGGAGCAGCGCGACGCCCAGGTGCAGGGTTTGCGCACGATTCTGGCACAGGCGCAGGGGACCAGTGACGAAGTGCGTCGCCAGTTGGAAGGGCAGACGCAGCAACTGGAGCAGAAGCGCGAACTTTGCGCCGAGCAGGCCCGCCAGCTCGATTTTCTAAAGGCAGAGCTGGTCAGCCGCAGCGATGCTCTGGCCAGTTTGCAGCGCGGTGATGTGGGCGCGGATTAAAGTAATAAATCAAACTTTACCGCTGTGCAGGGTTCTTCCATAGACATTCATGAGAGATCTGCGCATGTCCAACGAGAAAAGCCACGAGCACGAGCAACCGAATCATGGCCCGCACTCTTCAGATGAGGCCACTGAAAATAACGACCTGGGTTTTGATCCGGACTCGCCAGAGCTGGACGATCCGCAGGTAGACCCACAGGGCCCAGCAGTTCCGCCGCGCGATATCGAGAAGAAGCACTAAGGCAGGAATTCGAGAAGGGAAGCTCGCGCCTTGGCGGCGCGAGCTGCTCCTGCACCAAGTGCAGGAGCAGACGAGTCGATTAGGCTTCGACCCGTTTGGCGGCTTCGACGCCGGCGCTGGACAGTTTGATCGGATACTGCACGCTGATCTGATGCTCGGCATCAACCTCAACGCTACCATCATGGATCAAGCCGTCGTCCTGCAGCGTCTTGAGCATGCCGGCCACGACTTTTTCGCCGCGATAGTTATCCAGCACTTCCTTGCCCAGGCCTTGCGGGTGCGCGTGCAAAAGGCGGGTCAGAACTTCGTCACGAAGTGGGTCGTTACTCATAAATACTTAGCCTCGCCAATTCGGGTTACTTGTCGTATTTAGCCTGCAGCTGCTTGGCATGCTCCAGGTGCTTCTCCAGTGCCGGCAGGGTCTCGCCAGCGAAGGCTTTCAGGTCTGGCTTGTCGCCTGAAGCAGCCTCTTTCTTGAACAGCTCGACGGCTTTTTCGTGCGCAGCGACCTGGTTGTTCACATACGACTTGTCGAACGACTCGTCACGCCATTCAAGGATGACTTTCTTGACCTTGTCGGTCATCGCGGCCTCGTCAGGCACGCTGATGTCATGCTTTTTGGCGATGTCGCCGAGCTTCTGATTAGCCTTGGTATGGTCTGCGACCATCTGCTGGGCAAAGGTCTTGATGTCGGCGCTCTGGGTTTTTTCCAGGGCCAGATTGCTGGTCACGACTTCAGCGATGCCAGACTCGGCAGCTGCGTCAACGAAGTCGTCGGAGCTTGCCGCCATTGCATGCAAAGAGGCCATGCCCAGGGCGACGGACAGTCCGATTCGTTTCAGGAACAGATTGTTCATTTCTCACACCTTTGCGTTGGCGCGACGTCAATGTCGCCTAAGGTTGAGCATTGGCATGCAGCAAAGGTTTAATTTTTTTGTTGTCGTTGTGCCGCTGGCGCACTAATGGGAACGATGCGCGGCGAGCAGGGTTCAGACATTCAAAGGTTCAGGCAGGAGTAAACGCATGAGCATTGAACGCAGCATTCCCGAACTGGCGGCCTGGTACGCGCAATATGATGACGTCAGCTACCGGCGCGAGTCGCCCGACGCCTATCACCACGAGTTGATCCGCACGGCTGAAGCCTTGCGCGATGACGGCGGGCTGGACTGGGACGACTGGTTGGCGCTGAAACAACTGGCCGACGAAGCCCATGTCAACGCCCTGCAGGAAGCTGTGCAGGCCCACGTCAACGACCCTGACACATGAAAGCGCTGAAGATCGCCACCTTCAATATCAACGGCATCCGCAGCCGTTTGCCGGCATTGCTCGCCTGGCTTGAGCGGGAGCAGCCGGACATTGCCTGCTTGCAAGAGCTGAAGGCGCCAGATCAGACGTTTCCGTTGCAGGCCATTGAAGCTGCAGGTTACAGCTGCCTGTTTCAGGGCCAGCCGTCGTGGAACGGCGTGGCGATTCTGGCCCGCGGCGCCGAGCCGCTGGAGGTGCGCCGCGGCTTGCCAGGCATGGAGCATGATCCGCAGAGCCGATACCTCGAGGCCGCGGTCCACGGCGTGCTGGTAGCGTGCCTGTATCTGCCCAATGGCAATCCGCAGCCGGGGCCGAAGTTCGATTACAAACTGGAGTGGTTCGAGCGTCTGATCGAACATGCCCAGGGGCTGTTCGACAGCGGCCACCCGACTGTGCTCGCCGGCGACTTCAACGTGGTGCCCACCGACCATGACATTTACGACCCGCGCTCATGGCGCAAGGATGCCTTGCTCCAGCCCGAGTCGCGGGCCTGCTACCAACGCCTGCTGAACCAAGGCTGGACAGACGCGCTGCGGCATCTATACCCCGATGAGCAGGTGTTTACCTTCTGGGATTACTTTCGCAAGCATTGGGAACGCAATGCCGGGCTGCGCATCGACCACCTGTTACTCAATGCCGAGCTGGCGCCGTACCTGAAAAACGCGGGCGTCGATGCCTGGGTCCGTAATGAACCCAAGGCCAGTGACCATGCGCCGACCTGGATCGAACTGAGTACGCGCAAACATCGCTGATCTATAGTCAAAGGCCAAGCGAGCGAAAGGGATTTGCATGCCTTTTACCCATAAGCCTGATGAGCACGGCCTTTTCGCGGTCAACGGTGAAGGCCGCGCCGCGGCGATGTTTCGCCTGGTGCTGGCGTTCATGGCCGTGGTCATGCTGGTATTCGTCGCGACCGAGGCCTGGCGGTTCTGGCGTGACTATCGCGCAGCCTTCACCGTTGCTGAAAACTCGGTAGTCAACCTCGCCAGAGCCAGTGCCCAGCACGCCGAGGACTCGATCCGGCAGGTCGATGCGATTACCGCGGCATTGGCTGAACGCCTCGAGGGCGATGGCTTCGCCAACCTCGATCGGCCGCGGCTGCACGCGCTGTTGCGCCAACAAGTACAGATAATGCCGCAGTTGCATGGCCTGTTCGTGTACGGCGCGGATGGCACCTGGCTGGCAACCGATCACACCGTCACAGCGCCGAAGGCCAACAATGCCGACCGCGACTACTTCATCTATCACCGTGAGCATACGGACCGGCAGATCAGGATCGGCTCGGTGGTCAAGAGCCGCTCTACCGAAGAGTTGATCATCCCCATTTCGCGCCGACTGAATTTTCCCGATGGCAGCTTTGCCGGCGTGCTGTTGGGCACGATCAAGGTCGACTGGTTCGTACGTTACTACGGCGACTTCCAAATCGACCAGAGCGGCGCGCTGGTGCTGGCCAAGCGCGACGGTACGATCCTCGTGCGCAGGCCGTTTGTCGAGCAGGTGCTGGGCAGCAGCCTGGCGGACAGCGAAGTGTTTCGCGACTACCTGCCGTATGCCAACGAGGGCGTGGTCGAGACTGTAGCGGTGGTTGACGGCACACCCAGGCTGTATGCCTACCGTGGGCTGACCAGTTACCCGTTGGTGGTGCAGGCCGGCCTGTCGCGCGATGCGATCCTGGCGGCATGGCGCCAGGATGTGATCAAGTCGATCGGCGTCTTGTTGGTGTTGCTGCTCGGGCTTTCGCTGTTCGGTTGGGTGGTCCTGCGTCAGCTACGTGAGCGTATTGTCATCGAACGCGCCTTGCACCAGGCGCACCAGACGCTCAAGGACCTGGCACTGAGCGACAGCCTGACCGGGCTGGGCAACCGGCGCCGGCTCGATGCCGTATTGGATGTCGAGATCGCCAGGGCGCGGCGGCAAGGCTATCCGGTGGCGCTGGTGATGATGGATCTGGACTTCTTCAAGGCTTATAACGACCGATATGGCCACCTGGCAGGTGACCAATGTTTGCGGCGGGTCGCGGAAGTACTGGGGCAGGCGCTGAAGCGTCCGGCTGATCTCGCTGTGCGTTATGGCGGTGAAGAGTTCACCCTGCTGCTGCCTGACACCGATGGCCAAGGGGCCGGCCTGATCGTGCAGGAGACATTGCAGCAGTTGCGCCGGTTGGCTATCGAGCACGCCGGCAGCCCGTTTGGCGTAGTGTCGGCCAGCGCCGGTATCGCGGTGGCTCATCCGGCGCAGCAACCGATCAGTTCACAAGCGCTTGTAGCTGAAGCCGATGCCGCGCTTTACGAAGCCAAGCGCCAGGGCCGGGACCGCTATTGCATGGCCCAGGCGCAGGGCTGATCAGCGTTCAGTCAGCTGCCGACTCGCGAACTTGCCAGCGCACCGCGCTCACGCCTTTTTCCAGACTCACCCGGCTGACCAGACGTTCCAGCTGGGCAGCGGCCTGAGCGTTGCCCAGTAACTGCGCGCGTACTTCCAGGCGTACCGAGTCGGGCAGGTCTTCACTGTGCAGCGACTGCAGGCGCAGCCCTGGGTCGCTCAGGCTGTGCAGCATCAGGCTGCGTACCTGTATCTCATCTTCTGCGCAGCAGACGATGCGCACCTCGAAGCGTTGCTCTACCTCACTGGCCGGCAGTACTTCCTGATGGTCCAGGCGCTGGGCGATATCGCGCAGAAGGATGTTGGCGCACAGCACCACCAGGCTGCCCAGCGTCGCCTCGAGCAACAGACCAACGCTGCACAGCACGCCGATTGCTGCCGTGCACCATAGCGTTGCTGCGGTATTGAGCCCGCGCACGTTGAAGCCGTCGCGCATGATTACACCGCCGCCGAGAAAGCCGATCCCGGACACCACATAGGCCGCAATCCGCGAGGCATCGGTGGCGGCCATACCGGGTACTGCCTGGGTCATAAGGACAAAAAGACAGGCGCCAGTACTGACCAGCGCGTTGGTGCGCAGGCCGGTTAGACGTTGGCGCAGTTGGCGTTCTGCACCGATCAGTGCACCGAGTACCAGTGCCACGCTGACGCGCAGCAAGAATATTTTCCAATCCATAGCAAACCTCTTTCTACGGGCAGCATGCCCGTATCAGCGTCGTACCTTGACGACGCGAACGAAAAACAGAATGCGCAGGGCCACCGGACCTTCGCCGTGGGCGAGGGCGGAAAAAGCAAAAGGGAGAACATCGTCCCGAGCGGGACCGATGAACCACCGTCTGGCGTTAACGGCGAGACAGTGGCGAAAGCACTGCCGGACTAGCTCGCCGTGTGGACCTGTCGCAATCGACTGGGGCTACTGTCCAATGCAGGACTCCTGTAAGGGTGCGAAATTGCGCTGCGGACCTTACGCCACACCTCGGCGAGGGTCAATGGCAGAAACATGACAATGGCTTCATGACGACGTTTCTCTGCGTCTGGCGGGCTGAAGCCTACAGCGGGCAATGGTAACCTTGCTGCTTTGCCCACTCACTGCGGATTCTCCCATGCTGTTCAATCTGGCCGTCCTGCTCGGCACCCTGGTGACCATGGAGGGCGTCGGCACGCTCGCGCATAAGTACATCATGCATGGCTGGGGCTGGTGGTTGCACCGCTCGCACCATCAGCCGCAGTTGGGCGTGCTGGAAACCAATGATGTCTACCTTGCGGCCCTTGCGTTGATTGCCGCAGCACTGGTAGCGCTGGGCAAGGCCGGGCATGCGCCGCTGCAGTGGGTTGGCGCGGGTGTGGCAGGTTACGGCCTGCTGTATGTAGTGGCCCATGACGGGCTGTTTCACCGGCACTGGCCGCGCCGGCTGCGGCCGGTCAACCGCTACCTGAAACGGCTGCACCGCGCGCATCGGTTGCATCACGCAGTCAAGGGGCGCGAGGGCTGCGTGTCGTTTGGCTTCTTTTATGCGCCGCCCCTGCGCGTGCTCAGGCGTCAATTGCGTGAGCGCAGCAAAACTGCGCTCAAATAACCGTTTCAGTCGCCGACCGTTTCGCGCCGTCCTTCGCTAATCCCTTCAGCCTGGTGACCACGGCTGACCCACCAGCCAAAGCCCGCGGCGGTAAAGAACATGATCAGGCTGTAGATTGCCGCCGGCACCGCCATGGTGGGGTTGTTCAGCAGTGACGGGCTCAGCGCCAAGGCAATCGCCAGAGTGCCGTTGTGGATGCCGATTTCCATGCCGATCGCTATCGCCTGGCGCTTGGGGATGTTCAGCAAGCGCGGCAGGTAGTAGCCAACACCCAGGCTCAGCAGGTTGAACAGCAACGCCGCCGCACCCACTACCGGCGCGTACTCGAGCACCGTCTGCCAATCCTTGGTCAGCGCGAGAACGATGGTGAAGGCCAGGAACAACGCCGCCACCAACTTCATCGGCTTCTCCATGCGCCCGGCAAAGGTCGGCGCCCAGCGCCGGATCATCATCCCCAGCGCTACCGGCAGCAGGACGATGGCAAACACCTGCATGACCTTGGCAAATTGCAGCGGAATGACCTGATCGGAGGCCATGAACCAGCTCAGCGACAAGTTGACCAGCAGCGGCATGGTCAGGATTGCGATGAGTGAGTTGACCGCGGTGAGGGTGATATTCAGCGCGACATCACCGTGTGCCAGGTGGCTGAACAGGTTGGCGGTAGTACCGCCCGGCGAGGCTGCCAGCAGCATCAAGCCCACCGCCAGTGCCGACTCCAGGCCAAAGCCATTGGCAATCATGAAGCACACCAATGGCAGCAGCAGGATCTGGCACGCCAGGCCGATGACCACCGGTTTGGGGTACTTGGCTACACGAGCAAAGTCGGCGAGGGTCAGCGACAGGCCAAGGCCGAGCATGATGATCCCCAAGGCGATCGGCAGCATGGCGGTGAGCAAGGGTGAGGCGGTCATGGCGGCAGTCTCGAACAATGGATTGCGAGCAGTGTAGGTGGGCTTTTGATGAGAGGTAATCGCAATACGCCATGCCTTGGTAAAGTTTTGTTAACGGATCCATGGCAATCAGCCTGCGCTGTGCGATCTGGCCGCGTTGCGGTCGAGCCATCAGCGCAGTAGGATTCGCGCTTTTGCCGAGGATTCGCCCGTCATGCCGTTCCAGCAAGGTCTGCTTGCCACCCCGGTGCCGGTTCATGCCCGTCACCTGTTTTTTACCCTGCACAGCGCACAAACCCTGCCTGGCGTACTGGATGCGCTGCTCGCCGAAGTCGACGGGCGCAGCCTGATTGCTGGCGTCGGCCTGCCAATGGCGACTGCGCTGGGCCGGGCAATTCCGGGTTTGCAGGCGTTCCCTGAGCTCGATGCAGTGGTACACAACCCAAGCACCCAGCACGCGCTGTGGCTGTGGCTGCGTGGCGAAGAACGTGGTGACCTGTATCTGCGCAGCCAGGCACTGATCGCGCAGCTGGCGCCGGCGCTGCAACTGGTCGACAGCATCGACGGCTTCCTGCACCAGGGCGGTCGAGACCTTACCGGTTACGAAGACGGCACTGAAAATCCAAGTGACGACGCTGCGGTCGAAGCTGCCATCGTCGCCGACGCTGAGCCCGGCCTGGCGGGTTCGAGCTACGCAGCGTTCCAGTTGTGGAAGCATGACCTGAGCTACTTCAAGTCGCTGCCTCAGACCGAACAGGACGACATAATTGGCCGCCGTCTGGAAGACAACGAAGAGCTCGACGATGCGCCGGAATCGGCTCACGTCAAACGTACCGCCCAGGAGAGCTACGCGCCGGAAGCGTTCATGGTGCGTCGTTCGGTGTCGTGGGCTGACGACCGCGGCGCAGGCTTGGCGTTTGTCGCGCTTGGCCGTTCGTTCGACGCTTTCGATGTCCAGCTGCGGCGCATGAGCGGCCTGGAAGACGGCGTGGTGGATGCCCTCTATCGCTTCAGCCGGCCGTTGACTGGTGGTTATTACTGGTGCCCACCGATGACTGAACAGGGGCTGGACGTGCGTCTGCTGCTCGGCTGACCCTGGCCAAGCGGCCAAACATCCAGATACAGAATGCACCGACAGCTCGCGCCATCACGGCTAGCCTTGAAAGTTTCCGGCTTATGACAGGGGCTTTTCCATGTATGCGCGTCGTGATGTCCTACGCACTGGTGCAGCATTGGGCTTGCTGGCCAGCAGCCCCTGGTTGCTGGCAGCTCCCGCCGACAGCTTGCTGACCCGCAAGGTGCCCGGCAGTGGCGAGGCGCTGCCGGTGATTGGCGCCGGCACCTCTGGCAGCTTCGAAGTGGAAACAGGGAGTGCCGAGTATCAGCGGCTCCAGCAGGTTCTGCAGGCGTTCTTTGCTGGCGGCGGGCGCATCATCGATACCTCGCCTAATTACGGCGGTGCCGATGCCATTCTTGGCCAGTTACTGGAGGAGGGCGGCTGGCATCGCCAGTGCTTCCTTGCCACCAAAATCGCCGCTGACAGCAGGGCCGCTGCCGAGGCGCAGTGGGCGGGCACCTTGGGCAGCCTGCGCACTGATCGGGTCGACCTGCTGCAGATCCATAACCTGCGCGACTGGCAGCGGCAGCTGCCTTATGCCCGTGAACTGAAGGCGCAGGGCAAGACCCGCTATCTCGGCATCACCCATTACCTGTCCAGCAGCCATGAACAGGTCGCCCAGATCGTGCGCAAGGAGCCGCTGGATTTTGTCCAGATCAATTACTCGGTAAATGCGCCCGAGGCCGCTCGCGAATTGTTGCCGTTGTGCCAGGACAAGGGCGTTGCGGTGCTGATCAATCGTGCCTTTGACGATGGCCGCCTGTTTGCCCGGGTCAAGGACATGGCCTTGCCAGACTGGGCGGCACAGGTAGGGGCAAGCAGTTGGGCGCAGCTGTTTCTGAAGTTCGCCATCAGCCACCCGGCCGTGACGGCGGTGATCCCCGCCACCGGCCGCCCCGATCGCCAGATCGACCAGCTCACAGCCGGCCATGGTCAGTTGCTGAGCGAGGCGCAACAGCGCGCGCTGATCAAACTGTTTGGCTAGGCTCATGAGCCGTTGGCGTGAGCGGCTGGGCAACAGCCTGAACCTGCAACCTGGCGAAGGGCCGGCAGTGGCCGCCGGCCTGGTGATGTTCTTTTTGCTGTTTACCGGCTATTTCATGCTGCGCCCGGTGCGCGAAACCATGGGCATCGCCGGCGGCATCGACAATCTGCAGTGGCTGTTCACCGGCACCTTCATCGCCACGCTGGTCTGCCTGCCGCTGTTCGGATGGCTGGCATCGCGAGTCAAACGCAAGCGCATTCTGCCGTGGACCTACGGCTTCTTTGTCAGCAACCTGGTGTTGTTTGCGGGGCTGTTTGCCGTTGACCAACAGGCGCTGTCGACGGCCCGTGCGTTCTATATCTGGTTGTCTGTGTTCAATCTGCTGGCGATTTCCCTGGCCTGGAGCGTGCTGGCGGACCTGTTTTCCACAGAGCAGGGCAAGCGCCTGTTCGGTTTGCTTGCTGCCGGAGCCAGCGCAGGGGGTTTGGCTGGGCCAGTGCTGGGAACCTTGCTGGTCGCACCCTTGGGCCACAGCGGATTGCTGTTATTGGCCAGCCTGCTGCTGCTTGGCAGCATCGCCGCGAGCGCTTACCTGCAGCACTGGCGTTCGCAGCATCCTCTGGAGCTGACTGCTGAACTGGCGCCAAACAAGCCGCTGGGTGGCAATCCGTTTGCCGGGGCGACGGCAGTCTTGCGTTCGCCTTATCTACTGGGCCTTGCCCTGTTCGTGGTGCTGCTTGCCAGTGTCAGCACCTTTTTGTACTTCGAACAGGCCCGCATTGTTAGTGAAACCTTCACTGATCGGACTCAGCAGACGCAGGTGTTCGGTCTGATCGACAGCGTGGTGCAGGCGCTGGCGATCCTCACCCAGCTGTTTATCACTGGCAGGCTCGCGCGGCGGTTGGGTGTCGGCGTGCTGCTGGTTGGCGTACCGCTGCTGATGGCCCTGGGCTTTGTCTGGCTGGCCCTGGCGCCGACCTTTGCCGTGTTTGTAGGGGTGATGGTGGTACGCCGTGCTGGCGAGTACGCACTGGTGCGGCCCGGTCGCGAGATGCTTTTTACGGTGCTACCGGCCGAAGCCAAGTACAAGGCCAAGAGCTTCATCGACACGGTGGTCTATCGCGGTGGCGACGCATTGAGTGGTTGGCTCAAGCGCGGCCTGGACCTGCTCGGCGAGCATCCGCAGCTGGCGATGCTGATCGGCGCAGCTCTTGCCTTGAGCTGGGCCGGGGTCGGCGGCTGGCTAGGGCGTCGGCAACGCCAGCTTGAGCAACCTGCTCAAGCGTTGCGCGCTAAATAACGCCTCATCGGGCTTTTAATGCCATTGGTCCGAACCTTTCGGAAATAAAGCGAATCCGCTGTTATCGCTGCACTCCCAGCTATGTGCGGCTCATCACCGTGCATTCCAGTAGCTACGAGAGGTTACGCACCATGGACAAGAAAGACACCAACAAGACCGGTAGCCAGGGTGGAACGAAAAACCCGGGCAACTTCGCTAATGATCGCGAAAAGGCTTCTGAAGCCGGCCGTAAGGGCGGACAGAAGTCAGGTGGTGGTGAGTCCAGTGATTCCGGCCGCAAGGGCGGACGTTCGTAAGTGAAATGACGCCGCGCCGGTCCCGCCGGCGCGGCGTTGCTGAAGGAGACAGATCATGCGCACACGGTCTATAGCACCTACCGTTTGCCTGCTCGGCAGCCTGGCGGTACTGACCGGCTGTTTCGACCGCGACGACAGCCACCCAGCCAAAGATGCCGATCAAAGCAAGCCCTCACTGCAGATGCAGCAGCACCAGACACCCGCTCCACAACCCGCGCCGGGGCCAGAGCCCATGCCGCAGGACAACAAAAACCAATAAGTGCACGAGGAATGAGTCATGACGGTGATGACCCGCAAGGCCGCCCCCATGGTTCCGGCCTTGACCACGGAAGACAGCTTCGAACAGCGCTACCGGGCACTCCTGCACGGCCACAGCGTCGACAGTGCGCAATGGCTTGCCAGGCAGCTCAAGCGCGCCGAGCAACTGGCGGATGATCTTCCAGCTTCGCCTGCTCAGCTCAGCGACTGGGCGGTGCGCCACAGTGCTCAGGTGGCTGCGGAGTTCGCGACTTACCTGACTCAGCGCCGCGAAGGCGGGCCACGCCGTTATTTTGCCAACCGCGCCCAGGCACTGTGGTACATCCAGCAAGTGGCTCCGACCAAAGCGGTCGACGGTGCCTGGCTGCATGGCTTTTTGCAGCACTGGCAGGACCCTCGCTATCACGGCCTTATCCGTACCTTTTTAGAAGAGCTGGGTGACGGTGATCCGCGTTGCAACCACGTCCTGATCTATCAGCGCCTGCTCAGCCGCCTTGGCTGCCTGGAGCTGCTGCCACTTGTCGATGAGCGTTACCTGCAAGGTACCGTTCAACTGACCCTGGGCGCGCACGGCGATGCCTTCGAGGCCGAGGCTATTGGCTACAACTTGGGCTATGAGCAACCACCGCTGCACCTGTTGATCACCACCTATGAACTGGCAGAACTGGGCATCGACGGCCACTACTTCCAGCTGCACGTCACCATCGACAATGCTGCAACCGGCCACGCGCACAAATCGATTCAGGCGCTGCTGCAGTTGTTGCCGGAAAGCGACGCCGGGGCCTACTACCAACGGGTTCGTCAGGGTTATCGGCTGAACGAGCTCGGTGAATCTGCCACCGCGCTTATCGCCAGTTTCGATCTTGAACAGGAACTGATCAGCTCGCTGGAACGCAAGCGCCTGTTCGGCCAGTTCATGCATTCCGACCATTGCCGCCTGCAGGGCCGCACCATCAATCAATGGCTGGCTGAACCAGACGGCATGGCCGGCTTCCTCGATGCCCTGCAAGCGCAAAAATGGGTTGTGCGCGGACAGGACCCGGCCGAGAGCCGCTTCTGGCGCGTCATGGACGGCCCCACTGCACCTATGTTTGGCGTGTTCAGTGCCTATGAAAAGCAGCTGTGGTACGACTGGATAAGCGCTGATTGGCAAGGCCCGAGGATCCGCCGCGTTGCCCCCGGAAGCTGGGAGACTGGGCTGCAGCTTGACGCGCCAAGCAGTGTGCAGAAGCATTCGATCGCACCGTTGGAAACGCTCATCGCCCGTATGGCAGGTAACCGGCATGCCTTGCCGGCGGGGTTGGAAGCTACCCGAGCGTTTATTCGCGCTACCGGTCTTATCCAGGAGAACGCTCATTGATTCCAGCCAGCGAAGAACAGATTCAGGCTGACGAGGCCTTGTTGCAATTAGGCAAGCGCCTGCGTGCTGACGGCTATAGGTTTACCTGCGTCAGCCCAGCCACTCATGCGCGTAACAATGCGCGACCTGAGGCCCAGCGCGCTTGCACACTGCGCGACGTTTTTGGCTGGAGCAGGCCATTTGCTGCGGGGCTTTTGTCGGCGGACCAACTGCAGCAGCTGGCCGAGGCTCAAGTATTGGACGAGCACGGCGAGTCGCTGCGCAGCAAGGTGCGCTGGTCGACTCTGGAAGATCTGCTCCTGGTGCATTCTGCCTATCCGACCGAGGCCAGCGATGCAGTATTCTTCGGCCCGGACAGTTACCGATTTGCCCAGGTTATCCACGAGCATCTGCAGCGCTGCACAACGCCCGTGGAGCATGCAGTAGATATTGGCTGCGGCAGCGGGGTTGGCGCGCTGCTGATCGCCAGGGCTGCCCAGCACGCTCAGGTCAGTGCGGTGGATATCAACCCGCTGGCGCTGCGTTACACCACGGTTAATGCCACCCTGGCAGGGTTAACCAATGTTTCAGTGCAGCGCAGCAATATTCTCGACGGTGTCACTGGCACGTTCGACCTGATCGTCGCCAATCCCCCTTACATGCTCGACACCCAGCAGCGCCAGTATCGCCACGGCGGCGGCTCACTCGGCGCGCAGTTGTCATTACAGATCATCGAACAAGGCTGTGAGCGCCTCAGCCCCGGGGGCACGCTGCTGCTGTATACCGGAGTGGCCATGATCGAGGGCCGTGACCCATTGCTTGAAGCGGCACGCGCGCTGTTGGCCGGGCCACGCTGGAGTTGGGTCTACCGCGAGCTTGATCCGGATGTGTTCGGCGAACAGTTGAGTGAGCCAGGTTATGAGCAGGTCGAGCGGATTGCAGCAGTTGCGTTAAGCGTTACCCGAATCGGATGAGCGTATGTTCAAGCCTTGTACCTTCGGCATCGAAGAAGAATACCTGCTGGTAGAAACAGCCACCGGCAAGGTGCTGGCTACACCTTCGCCAGTGGTGGGTAATCTATGCCGCGAAGTCATGGGGCAGTATTTCGCCGAAGAAATGTTCCGCTGCCAGATCGAAGTCGCCTCGCCGATATTCGATCACGTGCGCCAGGCCCAGCAGTTTTTCGTTGATAGCCGCCAGCGCCTGAACGAAGCGTTGGCCGAGGAGGGCGCTGCCCTCTATTGTGCTGGCAGTCACCCCAGCGCGCAGTGGCAACGCCAGCGTCCGAGGACCACCCCGCGATACTGGCAATTATTCGATGATTACCAGCACGTGGCGCGGCGTAGTCTGCTCTCGGGGCTGCATGTGCATGTCGGCGTGCCACCTGGCTGCGATCGCATTCAGCTGATCAACCAAGTGGTGTACTGGTTGCCGATGTTCCTGCTGCTGAGCAGTTCTTCACCGCTGTGGAGCGGGGAGAACACCGGCTACATGAGCTACCGCCGGGCGATTTGCGGCGAGTGGCCACATATGGGCCTGCCAGAGCCGCTGGCAGACTGGACTGCGTATCAACGCTATCGCGGGTTGCTGCAGCGGACCGGCTCTCTGGCTAGCGATGGCGCATTCTGGTGGGCGCTGCGGCCATCCCAGCGCTTTGCCACCGTGGAACTGCGTATCAGCGATGGTTGCCCTCGGCTGGAAGATGCGCTGTGCATTGCAGGTTTGTTTCGCCATCTGGTGGAGTGTTGCGTCATGCCTCATTACGCTCCGGCGCCGGCCAGTCGCGAAACCCACTGGATTACCCAAGAGAACTACTGGCGGGCTATGCGTCATGGTCGCCATGGGCAGTTCATCGGGCTTGAACAGCAACAGCCGGTATCCGCGTTGGGTTGGCTGGCGCAGCTACGAGGGCAGCACCCGCCTGACTCGGTGGATGCCGAACGGGCATTCATGCAGGCGCAGCGCATGTTGACTGAAGGCACCAGTGCTGATCGGCAGCTGGAATGCCTTGAACATGCGAGATTGGCCGGGCGAGATAAACGCCAGGGGCTGCGCGAGGTGGTTGAAATGGTCGTTGCAGAAGGTCAAGGCGCCTGGCCGATCAGTAACCTCAACCTTACTCAGCCCTGAGCTGATCTGGATCAAGCCCGCTCACCGCGTAACCAGCGTTGGTGGTAATGGCTCAAGCGTGTCAATCCATACAGCGCGCCCTGTTGCAGCACCTCGGTGCGAGTTCCGAAAAAGCGTTGGGTTCGGGTGAAAATCGCCAGCGGCTCGCCGGCGAAGGCCCAGGCAAAGCACAGTGTTCCCGGCGCTATACCGTCGGCACTCTCTGGCCCGGCAACTCCGGTGGTGGCGATTGCAACGGTAGCGGTGCTGTCGCGCAGGGCACCCATCGCCATTTCCCAAGCTACCGCCTCACTGGTCAATCCATAGCGCTCGATGGTGATATCGCTCGCCCCCAGCAGGCGTTTTTTCGCTTCAGGCGAGTACACCACATAGCCGCTCTCGAGCACCTCACCGGTGCCTGGGCTTTCGGCCAGCAACGCAACCATGCGCCCTGCGGTGCAGGACTCGGCAGTGGTCAGCAGCAGGTGTTGCTGCTTCAGATAATCGATTACAGCCTGAACTTGAGCTTGCGACATGACGGGGCACCTTGAGTGTCTTTTGCGATTGACGCTTGGTCCTGATGATTGGTTCAGAGCGCTTGAGCCAGGCCGTGCGGCATCCCGATCAAACCTTCATCTCGCCACGCAGTCATTCACATTAAGGGCCTGAAGTGGTTCAGGCCGTGGAGGTGGCTGATGAAGTTTTACTGCCTGCTGCGGGGCTGCCAATGGCGGACTCTGCTCAATCACCGACAAGCCGGGCTGGAATGCCAATGTTGCGAGCGCTGCGGTGCGCTGCGCTCATTCCAGCCTGGACAACCCTAGCAATTTCAGGAGCTGACCATGGCCCGGGCAATCTGGAGAGGCGCGATCAGTTTTGGCCTCGTGCACATCCCCGTTTCACTCAATACCGCCGTGCGTACCGAACGGGTCGATTTCGACTGGCTCGACAAACGCAGCATGGAGCCGGTGGGCTACAAGCGCATCAACAAGGTCACCGGCAAGGAAATCGACAAGGACAACATCGTCAAAGGCGTGGAATACCAGAAAGGCCAATATGTGGTGATCAGTGAAGACGAGATCCGCAAGGCGCGCCCTGAGGCCACCCAGACCATCGATATCTTCTCATTTGTCGAGGCCGGCGATATTCCCCTGCAGCACTTTGATACGCCGTACTACCTGAGCCCGGACAAGCGCGGTGGCAAGGTTTATGCGCTGCTGCGCGAAACCCTGGAAAGCACCGGCAAGGTGGCCTTGGCCACGGTGGTCTTGCATACCCGCCAGCACTTGGCGCTGTTGCGCCCGCTGGATGATGCACTGGTGATGATCACCCTACGCTGGCCAGAAGAAGTGCGCGGCCTCGATACGCTGGAGCTGGACAAGAGCTTAACCGATATCAAGGTCGACAAGCGTGAACTGGACATGGCCAAGCGCCTGGTCGAAGACATGAGCGGGCCGTGGACGCCGGACGAATATCATGATGCGTTCCGGCAGACGATCATGGACCTGGTCGAAGAGAAGGCCAGCAAGGGCAAGATCGCCGTGGTGGAGAAGGTCGAGGGCGACAAGGGCGAGAAAAGCGCAGATATTATCGACCTTACCGAGTTGCTCAAACGCAGCCTCGGGGGCAAGCCCGGTGCAGCCAAGAAAAAAGCGCCCGAGCCTGCCAAGACTACACAAAAGAAACCCGCCAAGCGCACACGCAAAGCCTCCTGAGGGGTACCGACGAGGGGTTGCGCGGCAACCCCTTTTACGGTCAGTGAGTCATTTCGGCCTGCAGGTTTTTCTTCCAGCCGCGCAGGTTCATCGCGCCCAGGCAGAACTGCAGTGCAATCAACGCCCAGGCCTCGATAGACCAGCCCCAGATCACCCACAACAGATTACTGCTGATAAAGCAGCAGAAACCCATCCGCCGCCGATGGGGTCGACGTGAACCGATGCACCAGGCGGCAATTACGGTAAGCAGCATGGCCGGCCACTGCAGAAGGTCGATCCAGTCCACCATCACTTGAGCCCCATCTTTTTGCGCATGCCAGCGGTAATTGACTGGCGCGTCTTGGCCATATCGGCCCATGGATCTTCAATCTCAGCCAAACGCTCGTGCAGGTTATTGATCGTCCATTGGTTGGCACCCTTGAGCTCGGTCAGCTCCTCACGCCAGATCGGTACCGACACCGGCAGGCCTTCGCGTGCGCGCAGGCTGTAGGCGCAGGCAGTGGTGGCACCTTTGCCATTGCGCAGGTAGTCGATAAAGATCCGCCCGACGCGGTTCTTTGGCCCGGACACGGCGCTCAGGCGCTCGGGGAACAGCTTGGCCAGGTAATTGACCAAAGCATGGCTGAAGTCTTTGACCTCGTCCCATCCGGCGCGGCGGGTCAGCGGCACCACCACGTGGATGCCCTTGCCGCCGCTGGTCTTGAGAAATACTTTGAGGCCAAGCTCATCGAGCAGGGTCAGGGTCAGCTGGGTGGCTTCCAGCATGGCTTTCCAAGGCAGCGCAGGATCAGGATCGAGGTCGAGCACGAAGCGGTCTGGCTTCTCGAAATCCTTGTTGGTGGCGTTCCAGGTGTGCAGCTCGAGCGTGTTCATCTGTACCGCGCCAAGCAAGGTCTCAGGCCTGTTGATGACCATGGCCGCCTGGCCAGCCTCGACCTTGTCGTAGCCAAGCACGCCGGGCAGGTGCAGCTGGCCGGCGTTTTTCTGGAAGAACAGTTCACCTTCCAGCCCATCCGGTGCGCGTACCAGTGCCACTGGGCGGTCCTTGAGTTGCGGCATGAGCCAATCGGCGACCGAGGCATAGTACTCGGCGACCTGCCGCTTGGTGGCGCCGCTGCTGGCGTCGATCACCCGGTCGGGGTGAGTCAGGCGCAGTTCACCGAGGTTTTCTTCATCGCTGGATTTGTTAGAGGATTTTTTAGCAACGGCGGTTTTTGGCATTGCACGCTCCAGGTCGATGGCCTTGGCCGGTTTGTCGTCACGCAGACCGTGGAAAACCGCATGGCGCACAATGCCGTCGCGGGTGATCTGTGCGTAGGCAATTTCGGCCAGCAGTTTCGGTTTGAGCCAATGCATGCCACGCGCATCTGCGCCTGTTGGAGATTTGGCGAGCGCCGGCTTGGCGATTTCGAGAGGTTTCAGGCGTGCATGGATGCTGGCCAACGTCGTGGCAGTAAAGCCGGTGCCCACCTTGCCGGCATAGCGCAGCTCACCGCTGGGCTTGTCGTGCAGGGCCAGCAGCAAGGCGCCAAACCCGCTGCGGCTGCCTTTGGGATCGGTATAGCCGACGATCACGAACTCCTGGCGCAGCTGGCACTTGAGCTTGATCCAGTCATTGCTGCGTCGGCCTGAGTAGACGCTGTCGGCTCGCTTGCCGATCAGCCCTTCAAGCTCCAGCTTGCAGGCACTCTGCAGCAGCGATTCGACCGGCTCGTCGAAGTCGGCCGAGTACTTGAGGCAGTCCCGCTCATTGTGCTCAAGCAGCTGGCGCAACGCTTCACGGCGATCTTGCAGCGGCACCTGACGCAGGTCTTCGCCACCCAGGAACAGCAGGTCGAACAGGTAATAGGTAATCTGCTCGTCGTTCTGCGTATCGAAGGCATTCTGCAATGCCTGAAAGTCTGCAGCGCCCTGTTGGTTGGCCACCACCATTTCACCATCGAGCCAGGCTTGCTTTAGCTTGAGCGTGCGCAGCGCCTCGACCTGGTGGGGCATCTTCGCGCTCCAGTCGTGGCCATTGCGAGTAAACAGGCGTACATCATCGCCATCGATCCGGGCAAGGATACGGTAGCCGTCGAACTTGACCTCGTAGCGCCAGTCGCCGGCAGGCGCGGCATCGACAAGAGTGGCCAGCTGAGGCTGCAGTTTTTCAGGTAGCTCGGCTTTGGTTTTACTGGCGCTTCGCTTGGCAGCAGGCGATGCTTTCTTGGCCGTTTTGGCGGGAGACTTTACTGCTTTGCGCGGCACCAGTGTGCGGTCACTGATCACGCTGTCAGGCAGAGCCTCGACGATGCTGTATTCGTCTTCACTACGCGCATCGCCGTCATGCGATTTGACCAGCATCCATTGTTCTTTCTTGCCTACCAGACGAGTACGAAACAGATTCCATACGCCTGAGAGTTTTTCGCCCTGCAGGCGGAAGCGCAGCTTGCCCTTGGCGTAGGCTGCGTGTGCGTCACCTTCGGGCTCCCACACACCACGGTCCCAGACAATCACGTCGCCGGCGCCATAGTGGCCGTCGGGGATATTGCCTTCGAATTCGGCGTAATCCAGCGGATGGTCTTCGACATGTACAGCGAGCCTGCGCACTTTTGGGTCCAGTGAAGGGCCTTTGGGAATTGCCCAGCTCTTCAGGGTGCCGTCCAGTTCCAGGCGGAAATCGTAGTGCAGGTGGCTGGCATCGTGTTTCTGGATGCAGTACTGCAATGCCTGTGGCTTTTTGCTGCGGCGTGGCTTGCCGGCGGGTTCGGGGGTAGCGTTGAAATCGCGTTTGCGTTGATATTCCTGCAGGGGTTCGCTCATCTCGGGCTCCTGTTCAAATCCCAGGCTCTATGAACTTGGGAGGCGAGGGCGGCGCAGGGAGTTCCATCTGTGACGGGCGCGGGGATATCAACGGCTGCGAGGATTTGGTCTGCACCTGATAAACAAATTTGAGTCATCTGCGAACCGGGGTGGTCGACTTTATGAACCCACCTGATGGAGAGCAGCACATGGCTCAGCCTAACGACCCGAAAACCCGCACGCCTGCCGAGATCGACGACATTCAGGATCGGATGGGCAGTGTGCACGAGCTGGACTTCAGCGACCGCGACGATGAGCGCCAGGGCCGGGCCGGCGACGAACGCTCACTGGCTGAAGTCGAACATGACTTACCGCCAGAGCGTGTGGCCGAGAGCGGCATGACCGGTGGCGAGGCTCTGACCGAGAGCCTGCACGAAGACAACGTGACCTTGGACGACCTGAGCCCAGACACTTTGTTCGATCAGACCGGCGCTCGCGACCCGCACGAGCCAGGTGATGGTGGAGATCCGGCCGACCAGGTCTTGCGTGAAGTAGACGTCGAGGAAATCGGCGGCGGATTTGGCCTCGACGAAGCAGAGCTGGCGCGCTCAGCGCCGCTAGATGGCGAGCCATGGACCGATGAGGTCTCACCTGTAGACGATGAAGCATCCAACCGGAGCCGCGAATCATGACCGAACTACGCTGTGCATGCCTTGACTGCGCTTGCACGATAAACGCCAATACCCTCCTGCAAGACGGCAAGGGCTACTGCTGCGAAGCCTGCGCCAGCGGTCACCGCAATGGCGAGCCTTGCCGCATGGGCGACTGCAAATGCGGCGAGACTGCGCAACCGAATGAAAGCAATGTCGACAACGCCCTTGATGAGACTTTCCCGGCCAGCGATCCCATCTCGCCCTGAGCCGTCCTGAAATCGGCCCCGGTGTGGCTCGAGGCTGCTGCAGGTTGAGCAGCTTCGAGCCAGGCCGGGGCCGACCTGTGTCGGACCACTTCTAGTGGGTCTGCCAGATACCGTTGCTGCGGTCGCAATCCGTGCGCGCCTGGCCCAGGCTTGGCGTGTCATAGTAGTAAGTGATCACCCGGGCGTCCTTGCCGATCGCTGGCCGCGTGGCGGGTTCATCGCGGCCCATCGACTTGGGATTGGCCAGGGTTTCCTGGGTCAACTGGGCAATACAGCTACCGACACTGCCTTCGGCGCATTTCGCGACCTTGCGCTTGTCGGTGCTGAGCATCTCCTTGCTCTCGTTGCTGCACGACCAGTTGATGGCCTCGGCGGGCATGTTGCTGTAGCTGTAGCAGGTGTGGCCTTCGACAGGCTTGACTGCGTCGCTGGAGGAGCGGGTCACGACGTCGCAGGCCTCAGCCAGCACGTGACTGCTGGCCAGGCATGCACCGAGTAAAAGCAAGGCACGGATACACATGGTTTGTCTCCCGGGCCTTGGCCTTTACGGTCGGCCGCTTTTGTTGACGCTCAGGTTTTGTGCAATTGCGCCTTGTCCTGCTGGCGCAGGGCCTTGGCGCGTTTCTCCAGAATCAGATAAGCGATCACCGCGAGCACCAGCGGTATCAGGTAGTACAGGGTGCGATAACCGAGTAGCCCGGCGACCAGGCTGCCCTGGCTGAGCTGGCCTTGCAGCAGGGCCAGGAATACCGTTTCCAGCACACCGAGCCCGGCCGGGATGTGCGCCACCACGCCCGCTACACAGCTGATCAGCAATACACCGAGAATGGACGGATAGAACACATCACCCGGCAGCAGCCAATAGATCAGCACTGCCATCAGCGCCCAGTTGCTGGCGCCCAAGGCAACCTGACACAGCGCCAGGCGTAGGGAGGGCAGGGTGATCTCGTGCTTGCGGATATGCCAGGTGCGCCGTTTGGCGTAACCGCAGGCCAGCACGTAGCCGACCGATACGGCGATCATCAGCACACCGATGAGTTGCAGCCCGGTGGCACCCACCGACCAGCTCTCAGGCAGCTTGACCAGGCGCATGGCAAACACGCTACCGGCCAGCAGCATGTAGCCCATCCAGTTGGTCAACAGACCCAAGGTGAGGATGCGCGTGATGGTGGCGTTATCCAGGCCCAGACGGCCGTACAGGCGGTAGCGCAGGGCGACGCCGCCGACCCAGGTGGTGAAGTTGAGGTTGAACGCATAGCAGACGAAGGCCACCGGCAGTACCTGCCGGGCAGGCAGCTTGTGGCCGGTGTAGGCGCGCCCGAGCAGATCGTAGCTGGCGAACACCAGATAACTGCAAAGAGCCAGGCCGAGGCCGACGATCAACGTGCCAGGCTTGTAGGCCAGCAGCGACTGACGGACTTCATTCCAGTCGAGGTTGCGCGCCAGGTAGTACAGCAATACCGGGATCATCAACATGAACAGCAGGGTGAACAGGCGCTTGCCCCAGGTGAGCCAGGTTTTCCGTTCCATCAGGTATTGCCCTCACGCAGTCCACCTTGGGTACTGACTTCAGGTTGCAGCGATTTCAGCCGTTGCCGATGGGCTGGCAGCACGCCGGCAATCCGCGGGAAGTATCGGGTCAGGTGGAAGCCGGCAAAAATCAATGGCGCTCGCCACCAGTAGCCACGAATCATCCGCTCAAGGGTGACGGTCTTGCAGTGATTGCCGGCCAGTTGGCTGAGGTGCTCGTACAGTTGCTGGTTAAACGCACGATCCTTGATCAGCAGGTTGGCTTCCAGATTGAACGCAAGGCTTAGCGGGTCGAGGTTGCTCGAGCCGACTGTCGACCATTCGTCATCGACCAGGGCAACCTTGCCGTGCAATGGGCGCTGGCAGTATTCGTGAATCTGTACGTTGTCGCGTAGCAGGTAGTTGTAGAGCAGTCGCGACAGCGCGCGCACCCAACGCATGTCTGGTTGCCCTTGCAGAATGAGCGTTACCTCGATGCCACGGCGAGAGGCATTGCGTAGCTCGCGCAGCAGCCTGTAGCCCGGGAAGAAATACGCATTGGCGATGATGATGCGCTTGCGCGCACCGCGTATGGCCTGCAGATACTGCTCTTCGATATCGTTGCGGTGCTTGCGGTTGTCACGCTCGACCAGCACGGCGCGCACCGACCCAGCCGGCTTGGTCACCGGTTTGACCCGCTTGGGTCCGGCCAGCACCGGCTTCATCAGCCTGATACTCGAAGCGTGCACCTGGGCGACCACGGGACCGGTGACTTCCACCGCGTAATCCTGCTTGGCCATCGGCCCGAAGTCGCCCAGGTGATCGGCGCTGTAATTGATCCCACCAATGAACGCCCGCTCAGCGTCGATCACCACGATCTTGCGGTGCAGGCGATGGAACAGGTTGGTACGCAGGCCAGCCACTTTCGGCTGCGGATCGAAGGCGTGGAAGCGCACACCCGCTTCGGTCATCGCTGCGATGAACGCATCCGGCAGCTCGCCGGTGCCGTAGCCGTCAGCCACCAGTTCGACACGCACGCCGCGCTGGGCAGCTTCGATCAGCACCCGCTGCAGCTGCTGGCCAACCTTGTCATCGAAGATGATGAACGTTTCGAGCAGGATTTCCTCCTGCGCTTCGCCCATTGCCTCGAAGACACGGGGGTAAAACTCCTCGCCATTGATCAGCAACTGCACAGTGTTGCCTTCAGTCCAGGATAACGTCATAGGCTGATCTCCGCGGCCAGGGGGGCATGGTCGGACAGATGCGACCATGGGTATTTGGATAGCACCTGCGCCGAGCGCGGCAGGGCATTGCGTAGGTAGATGCGGTCCAGCCGCAGCAGCGGCAGGCGGGCCGGGAAGCTGCGCGCAGGCATGCCGAAGCGGTCGCCAAAGGCCTCGACCAGGTGCTCGCTGAGCACGCTGTCGGCCTTGAGGCGCCAGTCGTTGAAGTCCCCGGCGACGATCACTGGTGCCTTGGCCGGCAAGCTGTCGAGCAATTCCAGCAACAGCTGCACCTGGCGTTGCCGGTGAGCCTCACGCAGGCCCAGATGAACACACACCGCGTGCACCTGATCATGGCCAGGCACCTGCAGGCGGCAGTGGAGCAGGCCGCGCTCTTCATTACCGTCGATCGAGACGTCCAGATTACGGTGCTCGATGATGGGGAATTTGGACAGCAACGCGTTGCCGTGGTCGCCATGGGGGTACACCGCATTGCGCCCGTAGGCGAACTGCGACCACATGCTGTCGGCAAGAAACTCGTATTGCGGCGTGGTTGGCCAGGTCGGATGGCGCTCGGCATGTTGTAGATGAGTGCCATGTACTTCTTGCAGAAACACCAGATCGGCGCCGGTGCTGCGTACCGCTTCGCGCAGCTCGGGCAAGATGAAGCGCCGATTGAAGAAGGTAAAACCTTTGTGCACGTTGATCGTCAGCACGTTAAGGCCATGCACGGCAGTAACGCTGCCGACGCTGCAGCGCGCTTCGTGTAGCGGTTGGTTCATAGGTCCACCTGCGGTTCGACGCCAGGCTCGGTGACCAGTTCGCCATCGAGCTTGAGCTTGGATAACAGACGCCGTGCGTCATAAGGGGCATGGACTTTCTGGTCGTTGTCGAAGTAGCAGTAGACGTCGCGCTGGGCGCGCTTGCGCGGTGCGCCGGGCACCACCAGATGGGCGTCTTCCGCCTGGCCACCTTGGCTCCAGGCTTCGATGCGCTGGCGCCAGCGGCGCAGGGCGCGTGCGGTATAGCCGCTGCTGTAGAGCTCGACATCGCCATGCAGGCGCATATAGACAAAATCTGCGGTCACGTCTTCGACATAGGGCCATTTGCCGGCACTGTCGGCGACCACCAGAGCAATGTTGTGTTTGCGAAGCAGTTTGATGAATGCGGCGCAGAGGAAGCTCTCGTGACGGATCTCGATGGCGTGGCGCAAGGGGGCATTACCGGTGATGGCGGTCGCGCCATTGCCGCGCAGGCGTTCGGCGCACTGCTCGGCACAGCGACATGCGGCCCGGCGATCGTGAGGGAGCTGCTCGAAGAAAGCCTTGAAGCGTTCTTCATCGAACTTCATCGTGGCCGGGAACTGCCACAGCATCGGACCAAGCTTGTCACCCAGCATCAGTGGACCGGAGGCGAAGAAATTCGCCAACGGCTCTTCGATATCCTTGAGCCGGCGGGTATGAGTGATATAGCGCGGGGCCTTGATCGAGAAGATGAAGTCGTCTGGTGTTTCATCGCGCCATTGCGCATATCGTGCTGGGGTTTGCAGCGCGTAGAAAGAGCCGTTGATTTCAATGCTGTTGACTGCTCGTGACGCAAACGCGAGCTCATCCTTGTGGCGCAGGCCTTCCGGGTAGAAGTCCTTGCGCCAGGGGCCATAACGCCATCCGGATATGCCGATGCGAATGTCGCTCACGGTGGAGTCCTTGTGCAGAATCAGTCTTTAACTGCGACCTCTGCGTGAGCGTCAGGGTTCAGCGTGGGTTGACCAGTGGGCGCCCTGTTACGCAGCGCCACCAGCAATTTTGAACTTTGCCTGGCTTGAAGATTCCACCTTGATATATGCACCGGCATCCAAGGCCCACCACCTCAGGAGGCACGCATGGCCCGTCACATCATTCACTTCACCGGCCCGATCACTTCTTCGACCTGCGGTAACCTGATCAACACCTGTTCGCGAGCCCTCAACCAAGGCGCGCAAACACTTCAGTTGAACATCGCCACCATGGGCGGCGACTGCAGTTACGGTTTCACGCTGTACAATTTCCTGCGCTCGTTGCCGGTACTGGTCCATACGCACAATCTCGGCACGGTCGAATCGATGGGCAATATCCTGTTTCTGGCGGGTGAACAGCGCACGGCCTGTCGCATGAGCAAGTTCCTCTTTCACCCATTCCACTGGACGCTGCACGGCTCAGTCGATCACGCACGTATGTCCGAGTACGCCATGAGCCTTGATTACGACTTGCAGTTCTACGCGCAAATAGTCGCGGAGCGCACGGCTGGCGCTGAGCAACCATTGGATACAGAGCACTATTTGCTGGCCAAACCACGCATCTTGAATGCTGAGGAGGCAATTGCGGGCGGCCTGATCCACACTATCGATGAGCTGCCGATCAGTATCGATTCGGTTCAATGGAGCGTTCACGCCTGAAATCTTGCAGGGCGGTATTTGGCGCCGCTGGTCAGTCGCAGCGAATGTTGATGGAGCCGATCCCATTTGGGCCGGCTCGTAACTACTGAGCAGCTGCACTTGGAGGCGACAAATATGCGCGCATTGACCTTTCACGGCGCTGGAGATGTCCGGGTTGATACTGTTGCTGACCCTGGCATTCAAGAGAAGGACGACATTCTGCTGCGAGTAACCGCCACTGCCATCTGTGGCTCCGATCTGCACCTGTATCACGGCAGGATACCTGCGCTTGAAGAGGGCGATATTCTCGGTCATGAGTTCATGGGGATTGTTGAAGAGGTTGGCAGCGAAGTCACCGCGGTTCAGCGTGGAGATCGTGTTGTCATCCCGTTCGTGATTGCCTGCGGCAGCTGCTTCTTTTGCCAAAATGACCTGTTTGCCGCTTGTGAGACGACCAATACCGGACGCGGGGCGATCCTCAACAAGAAGTTGATCCCCTCCGGTGCGGCGTTGTTTGGCTATAGCCACCTGTATGGCGGCATTCCCGGCGGCCAGGCCGAGTATGTACGGGTGCCGAAGGCCAATGTCGGTCCGTTCAAGGTGCCAGGCACGCTGAGCGATGACAAAGTCCTGTTCCTGTCAGACATTCTGCCCACCGCCTGGCAGGCTGTGACCAATGCAGGAGTTGGCCAGGGTTCTTCTCTGGCTATTTATGGGGCAGGTCCGGTAGGACTGCTGAGTGCTGCGTGCGCACGCATGCTCGGGGTCGAGCAGATTTTCATGGTTGATAAGCATGCTTATCGGCTGGACTACGCCAAGCGCGCCTACGGCGTGATTCCGATCGATTTTGATCATGACGACGACCCTGCTGACACCATCATTCGCCAGACCGCAGGCATGCGCGGCGTTGACGCGGCCATTGATGCAGTGGGTTTTGAGGCCAAGGGCAGTACTGCTGAATCGGTACTGACTGCGCTGAAGCTTGAAGGGAGCAACGGCAAGGCGCTGCGCCAGTGCATGGCAGCAGTGCGCCGTGGTGGCGTAGTCAGTGTGCCCGGCGTATATGCCGGCTTCATCCATGGCTTCTTGTTCGGTGATGCATTCGACAAAGGCCTGACCTTCAAGATGGGCCAAACCCACGTACAACGTTTCCTGCCTGAACTGCTCGAACATATCGAAGCAGGACGGCTCAATCCCGAAGCAATCATCACCCATCGCCTCAGCCTGGAAGATGCAGTGCGCGGTTATGAGATGTTCGACGAACAGCAAGAACGCTGCCGCAAGGTCGTATTGACCCCAGGTGTTGCCACAGACCCGGTAACCAATGGGCGGCTTGGACCCGCTGCGAGCAGCTGAGAGGAGTAGTAATGACGGAACGCATCATCACATCGATCACCAGCGAGGATCTTGCTCCGCCGCCACAGGGGGTAACATTCGAAACCCCCCGCGAGCGGTTGGAGTTCTACCGCCGAGAAATCCAGTTCGAGACCACGATTCTTGCCAACCGCACAGATGCTTATCTGTCGGCACAGTCTTTTCTGGTAATTGCTTATGCGTCCTGCATGGCCAACGGCAATCCCAGCTGGGGCAGGCTTTTTACGCTGGTTGTGCCTGCGTTTTTGGCGTTGCTGGGCATCATCAGCTCACTCAATGCGTGGCCTGGAATTCGCGCCTCGTACGGCATCATCGACCACTGGCATTTCAAGCAAAGTCACCTGCTACACAACGAGCCAAGCATGGGTTTTGCGTACGATGATTGGCCGTTGTTCAGCGAGTCTGAGTCAACCCATCGTGGTTACCGCAAATCGCTGCTGTTTTCGATCCGTACGCCGTGGTTGTTTCTGATTTTCTGGGTCTTGCTGGGTGGATTCGGCCTGCTGCTGCAGCTCGACCCTGCCGGTGCCTGAACGCGCGCGGGGGCGCCGCAAGCCGTTGATGTGCATTGTTCGACAAAAATTTGAATCTTCGCGATCGCACCGGTTCCACTAGTTGTCATCCATGGAGAAGAGGAGGCCCCCTGCCATGCCTACCCCAGAGCTTTATATCGTCGATTACAAGCTGCACGGTGAAACGCGCAGCTTCATCATCCGGCTGGATCGGATGGATAACGCCGAGGCTTGGCACTGGGCTAGTTGTGACGCCGGTATTGGCATTATTCCCAAGTTTGGTCGTGAAAAAATTCGCAAGGTCAGCAGGCCCATGGCCGAACGATACGGGATCAGTGAGGTGAGCTGGAGGCCATCGGGTAGCAAACCTACCTCCAGTGCCGGTGCCAACCAGTCGATGCTGCCTACTGCCTGAACAAGCGGTAGGCAGCAGTTACTGTCGGGCTGTGTGAACAAAGCCGCTCCTGATTGGGAGCGGCTTTGTTTTGTCTGCTGGAAGTATACGGCCAGGTCAGGCGCCTGATTCAGGATCACTGGCGGGGACGCCAGGGCGCTCGTCCGGGTCAGTCAGGTTAGGGTCAGCATCTGGGTCGTCTGCTTGCCCATCGGGGCGGTCCGGGACCAATTCTGGCCAATCGTCTTCAACACTACCGCCACCCATCATCAGTTGCTCGCGCATGATCATTCCCTCGGCTGAATGAAAAAAGGCCCGCCAGCAGGCAGGCCAAGCACAGGAGTGAGGGGTGACGCCGTTGCACCACCCTCAGTAGTTATGAGCGCTGTGGGCGGGTAGCAGTCGTTTGCAAAGGGAGGTTCCCCGACCAATGGCGGTTACTGCTCCTGACCCTGGCGCAAGCGCATGCTGAGCAGCGCAGCCAGAACCAGCATCGAAGCATTGATCCACAAGCCATTACGGGTGCTGCCGGTTGCTTGCTCGATCAAGCCCATCACCGATGGGCCGACAAAGCCCCCGAGCAAACCGCAGGTCGTGACAAATGCCAGCCCGGCGGCCAGCGCATTGCCGCTCAAGCGACTGGAGGGGAAGACGAAGATGACCGACTGCACCACGAACAGCATCAATGCCGTCAGCGAGAACCCGATCAGGCCAATGAACGAGTTGGCTACCGAAGCCAGCAGCAGCCCGGCGGCCATGGTCAGCAGGCCGAAGAACAGCAGCGTGCGGCAACGGTTTGGTGAAGTGGCCAGGCGTGGCAGGGTTGCCGCGCCAATTGCAGCAGCGATCCACGGTACCGACGTGAGCAGGCCAATCTGCAAGGGCGACAGTGCGCCGTAAGTGCCGATTATCCCAGGCAGGAAGAAGATCACGGTGTAGATAGTGATCTGATGCACAAAGTACACGGCGATCGCCAACCAGATCTGCTTGTCGCGAAACATCTGCGACAGCTTGCTCTGCTGCGGTGCAGCGGCACGTTCAGCCGCCAGCCGGCGCTCGATGTCCTGCGCATCAGCGGGCGATAACCACGGTGCCGAACTCGGCCCATCGGGCAGCTTTTTCCAGACGACATACGCCAGCGCTACGGCGGGCAAGCCTTCAAGCACGAACAACCACTGCCAACCATGCCAGCCGAGCACGCCGTCCATTTCCAGCAAGGCACCGCCCAGCGGCCCGCTGAGGATATTGGCCAGGCACACACCGAGCAGGAAGTAGCCCGTGGCACGGGCGCGTTGCTCACGGTCGAACCAGTAGGTCAAGTAGAGCATGACGCCGGGAAACAGTCCCGCCTCGGCGACGCCCAGCAGCAGGCGCATGACGTAGAACGAAGTCTCACCCTCGACGAAAGCCATGCCGGCAGACAGCAGGCCCCAGGTGATCATGATGCGTGTAATCCAGAAGCGCGCGCCGACCCGTTGCACGATCAGGTTGCTCGGCACCTCGGCCAAGGCGTAGGTCAGGAAGAACAGACCCGCGCCCAGCCCATACGCAGCAGCCGACAAGCCGAGGTCAACGCCCATGCTGGCCTTGGCCAGGGCGATGTTGGTGCGGTCGAGAAAACTCATTACATAGACGATGACCAGCAGTGGCATCAGTTTGCGCAGAAGCAGGCTGTTCAGGCGCTGATCAGCCGCAACAGCAGGCGCGGCGGCCGCTGTCGGTTGCGTGAGGATTGTCATTGTTTTTCCCCGAAAGCTATCAGTAACAGCGCGCCGCGGTGGTGCGTCGCGCCGCGGTAGGTCAATCAACCACGCTGGATGTCCAGCCAGACTGCGCCGTCGGGATACTGGTAACGCTCCAGGGTCTCGGCGTGCATTTCAATGCTGTAGCCCGGGCGCGGCGGCGGCATGTAGCGGCCGCGGCGGATCACCACGGGGTCGATGAAGTGTTCATGCAGATGGTCGACGTACTCCAGCACCCGGTTGTGCAGCGAGGCGGAAACGGCGATGTAGTCGAACAGGGCAATGTTCTGCACATACTCGCACAGGCCGACACCGCCGCCGTGCGGGCACACCGGTACGTCGTACTTGGCAGCCATCAGCAGCACGATCAGTACCTCGTTGAGGCCGCCCAGGCGTGCTGCATCGAGCTGACAGAAGTCCAGCGCGCCGGCCTGGAACATCTGCTTGAACATCACCCGGTTGTGGCAATGCTCGCCGGTGGCGACGCCAATCGGCGCGATGCGCTGGCGGATCGTTGCATGGCCAAGAATGTCATCGGGGCTGGTCGGCTCTTCGATCCACAGCGGGGCAAAGGCTGCCAGCCGGCGCATGTTGCTGACAGACTCCTCGACCCCCCAGACCTGGTTGGCGTCCATCATCAAGGTTCGCTCCCAGCCGATCTCGTCACGCAGGATGCTGGCGCGGCGAATGTCTTCTTCCAGGTCGGCGCCGATCTTCTGCTTGATATGGGTCCAGCCGTCGTCGACCGCTTCACGTGCCAGGCGGCGCATCTTCTCTTCGCTGTAGCCGAGCCAGCCGGGCGCGGTGGTGTAGCCGGGGTAACCTTCGCGAAGCATCTGCGCCTCGCGTTGGGCCTTGCCCGGCACCTGGCGGCGGAGCAGGGCGATGGCTTCTTCCGGGGTGAGCACGTCGGTGACGTAGCTGAAGTCCAGGCACGCGACCAGTTGCTCGGGGCTCATGTCGGCCAGCAGCTTCCACACTGGCTTGCCTTCATGCTTGGCCCACAAGTCCCACACGGCGTTGACGATGGCGGCAGTGGCCAGGTGGATGACGCCTTTTTCCGGGCCGAGCCAGCGCAGTTGGCTGTCACCCACGGTGAAGCGGTGCCAGAAACCACCCATGTCTGCAGTGATCTCTTCCAGGGTCTGGCCGACGATCAGCGGCGCCAACGACTGCACCGCAGCGGCGCAGATCTCGTTGCCGCGGCCAATGGTGAAGGTCAAGCCATGGCCTTCGAGCTCGCCGGCATCGGTGTGCAGCACGACGTAGGCGGCTGAGTAGTCAGGCGCGCTGTTCATGGCATCGGAGCCGTCCAGTGACAGCGAAGTCGGAAAGCGAATGTCGCGAACGCTCAGATGGGTAATGCGTATGCTCATGGCGGTCTCTTGTTCTGGGTTACCTCTGGAGACCTGACTGTAGGTTGCTGAGCGATACAGGCATAATCGCCAATTCCTAACTATGGATATCAGAATTGATATGCCTCAGACCCCAGCAGACACCTCGCAGGCGCCGCGCAGTCTTGGCCCGCTGAAGATCTCCAGCCGTCAGATAACCCTGCTCAACGCCTTGGGCGAGTTCGGCAACCTGCGCCGCGCTGCTGCGGCCATGCACACCACCCAGCCTGCTGCGAGCCTGCTGCTGCAACAGCTCGAGGAGCGCCTTGAAGTGCGCTTGTTCGAGCGCCTGCCGCGTGGCATGCAGCCAACCCTGTACGGCGAGGTGATGATTCGCTACGCGCAAAGTGCGCTGCACGAGTTCGAGCACGCCCAGGCGCAGATAGCCGAGCTTGCGCGTGGCGCCGCCGGGCTGGTGCGGGTAGGCAGCGTAATGGGGCCGGTGCCGGGCTTGCTGACCAAGGCCGTGCTGGCCTACAAGCGCGACCACCCCAAGGTGCGCATCTCGCTTGAAGTGGGTACCAGCGATACCTTGCTGCCGGCGTTGCTGCGCGGTGACTTCGACCTGGTGGTAGGGCGCTTGCCGGATCAGAGCGACAGCCAGGACTTCAACATCGAGTTGTTCGAAGGCGGTGAACAGATGCGCGTGATCGCCCGCGCTGGTCACCCGATGGCTGCAGCGAGCACATTGCAGCTGGCTGATCTGGTCGCGTTGACGTGGATCCTGCACCCGATCGGCAGCCCGATGCGGCGGCGGGTCGAGAGTGCGCTGCAGGCCGGGGGGATGGTGCAATCGCTGGACATCGTCGAGACTGCGTCGATTCTGGCGACCACCGCCATGCTGGAGGCGTCCGACATGATCGCCGTGGTGCCCAACGATGTCGCCGCGCATTACGCTCAGTACGGGATGGTCGCGATCCTGCCGGTAGAGCTGCCGATCAGCCTGGCCAACCTGGGCCTGCTGACGCTGCGTTCACGGCCGCGCTCGGTGGCACTGGAAACGTTGCTGCAGTACCTGCGAGCCCCACAATAGCCATGTTTGTCTACCTGCCTGAGGCCGTTTTCTGATGCCGTCCGACATCATCCACTCCAGCTTTTGCAACTGGCTGCGCTTCAAGCACCTGGTGCTGATTGACAGCCTGGCCCGTACCCGCAACATGCACGCTACCGCCAACCTGATGAACCTGAGCCAGCCGGCGTTGAGCAAGATGCTGCGCGATCTCGAGGAGCAGTTTGGCTTTGCTCTGTTCGAGCGCCTGCCGCGCAGCATGCCGCCGACCGAGCTTGGCGAATACGTGGTCAAGTACGCCCAGGGCGCATTGGCCGAGTCGCAGCAGTTTGTCGACCAGCTCAACCGCCTGCGCAAGGGCGGCCATGGGTTTATCCGGGTGGGCGGGATTTTTGCCTCGACGCCGCGGGTGCTGCCGCAGGCCATTGCGGCGATCAAAGCACGTAGCCCGTTGCTCTCGATCGAGGTGGTGGAGCATTCCAGTGACCACCTGCTGACGATGCTCGAGCAGAACAAGCTCGACATCATGATCGGCCGTTTCACCGAGGAGCGCTTCAGCCAGGTGTTCGACTTTCAGCCGTTGGAACCTGAACCGTTTGCCTTGGTGGTCAACAGCAGTCACCCGCTCAATCAGCTGGCCAGCACGCCGCTCGAGGCGCTCGCGGACTGGCCGTGGGTGCTGTACCCGCTGGGTACGCCGCTGCGCGGGCGGCTTGAGCAGGCCTTCAAGGTGGCCGGCATTGCCACACCCGCCGATAGCGTTGAGACCATTTCAATGCCGATGTTCCTGCAACTGCTGCAGTCGGCACCGATGATCGCCATGCTGCCGCGCTCGATGGTTGCCGCGCAGCTGAGCAGCGGCCTGTTCAAGGAACTGCAGAGCCCGCTGCATCTATCGCCGCTGGAGTACGGCGTGATCACCCGTAAGGATCAGCCGCCAACCAGCTCTGCGCGGGAATTCATCGATATCCTGCTGGATTTTGCCCAGCAGCGGCGCATGGAGGAGGGCAGCGGTAGCGATTTCTAAACGAGGGTCGATTTGATGCATTGATAACCTAAGGTTATCGGATGATCGGTTCATCTCATTGGGAATTATCGGTAAGGCTTCATACAGTGATGGCAGATTCGCCCAGCAGCAAACGGGCGACGCCATAACAAGAAGTCAGCCGTACCCTGAGAGGTCCCATGGAACTGATTGCCCGCTGCGCCGACCCTGCGGTCATCCGCCTCAACCCGCTGGACAACGTCCTGATTGCACGTCAGGCGCTGCCCGAAGGCCTTGAGCTGGACGGCGAAGCGATCACCGTGCGCCAACCCATCCCGTCGGGGCACAAAGTTGCTACCGAGCGTTTGGAGCAGGGCCAGCCACTGCGCCGTTACGGCCAGATCATCGGTTTCGCCTCGCAAACCATCGAACCTGGCGATCACGTCCATGTGCACAACGTGCAGATGGGCGACTTCTCCCGCGACTATGCCTTTGGCGTCGATGCACGCAGCCTGGCTGCTACTGAAGCAGTGTTTCAGGGGATTGTGCGCGGCGACGGCCGCGTCGCCACACGCAACTACATTGGCATCCTTACCTCGGTGAATTGCTCGGCAACCGTCGCCCGGGCAGTGGCTGATCATTTCCGCCGCGATATCCACCCCGAGGCGCTGGCCGATTACCCGAATATCGACGGTGTGGTCGCCCTGACCCACGGTGCCGGTTGCGCAGTGGACCCCAGTGGCGAAGCGCTGGGTCTGTTGCGCCGTACCTTGGCAGGCTATGCGATACACCCCAATTTCGCCGCTGTGCTGATCATTGGTCTGGGCTGTGAAACCAACCAGATCGAGAGTCTGCTGGAAACCCAGGGCCTGAAAGCCAGCGAGCAACTGCGCACCTTTACTATCCAGGGCATTGGCGGCACCTCAAAGACCATCGCCGCCGGCATCGAGCAGGTCAAGACGCTGCTGGCCGACGCCAACCGAGTCAAACGTGAGCCGGTCAGCGCTCGGCACCTCGTGGTTGGCCTGCAATGCGGCGGCTCCGATGGTTACTCGGGGATCACCGCCAACCCGGCACTGGGCAATGCAGTTGACCGCCTGGTCGCGGCAGGCGGCACAGCGATCCTCTCGGAAACACCGGAGATCTATGGCGCCGAGCACCTGCTGACGCGCCGGGCGGTGAGCCGTGAGGTCGGCGAGAAACTGATCGCACGCATTCATTGGTGGGAAGACTACTGCCAGCGCATGAACGCCGAGCTCAACAACAACCCTTCGGCGGGTAACAAAGCCGGGGGCCTGACCACCATTCTGGAGAAATCCCTCGGAGCGGTGGCCAAGGCCGGCTCGAGCAATCTGGTCGACGTCTATCAATACGCCGAGGCGGTGCGCGCTCAAGGCCTAGTGTTCATGGATACTCCAGGTTATGACCCCGTCTCCGCCACCGGCCAGGTCGCAGGCGGCGCCAACCTGATTGCCTTCACCACCGGCCGGGGCTCGGCCTACGGCTGCGCGCCCGCGCCGTCGATCAAGCTGGCCACCAACAGCCGGGTGTTCGAGCACCAGGAAGAGGACATGGATGTCAACTGCGGCGGCATCGCCGACGGCTCCACCAGCATCGAAGAACGCGGTGCCTACATCTTTCAACAGATGCTGCGCATCGCCTCGGGTGAGCGCAGCAAGAGCGAACAGCACGGCTACGGGCAGAACGAGTTCGTGCCCTGGCAGATCGGTGCCGTGACCTGACTGACAGCCCCCTTCATCTTTACAGGCGACTTTTTATGCACGTTAACGGATTCAACTTCATCGACGGCCAGCGCAGCGCACTTGGCGACACCCTGGTCTACAGCATCGACCCCCATACCGGCGAGCAGCTAGCGGGCGGCTTTCATCAAGCGACCTTGACCGAGGTCGACAACGCAGTGGCAGCGGCCAGTGCCGCGTTCCCACCGTTTCGCAATTTGCCGGCGGTACGCCGCGCAGAGTTTCTTGAGGCGATCGCCGACGAGCTCGATGCCCTCGGTGAAGACTTGGTCAACCTGACCTGCCAGGAAACCGCGCTGCCCAGCGCGCGCATCCAAGGCGAACGGGGTCGCACCAGCGGCCAGATGCGTCTGTTTGCCAAGGTCCTGCGCCGTGGCGATTTCTATGGCGCTCGTATTGATCAAGCGCTGCCAGCGCGCACGCCGTTGCCACGCCCCGACCTGCGTCAATACCGCATCGGCGTTGGTCCGGTGGCGGTGTTCGGTGCCAGCAACTTCCCGCTGGCGTTCTCCACCGCGGGAGGCGATACCGCTGCGGCATTGGCCGCCGGCTGCCCGGTCGTGTTCAAAGCCCACAGCGGCCATATGGCAACCGCCGAGCGCGTTGCCGAAGCGTTGATCCGCGCTGCCGAGCGCACTGGCATGCCGGCGGGCGTGTTCAACATGATCTTCGGCAGCGGCGTGGGTGAGGCACTGGTCAAACACCCGGGTATCCAGGCGGTGGGCTTTACCGGTTCGCTTAAAGGCGGCCGGGCGTTGTGCGATATGGCGGCAGCGCGACCGCAGCCGATCCCGGTATTTGCCGAGATGTCGAGCATAAACCCGGTGCTGGCACTGCCGAAGGCACTGGCAAATCGCGGTGCCCAGCTAGCCAAGGACCTGACCGCATCGGTGGTACAGGGCTGTGGGCAATTCTGCACCAATCCGGGCTTGGTACTAGGCATTCGCTCGCCGGCCTTCACCGCTTTTATCGAGCAGTTGCGCGGGCACATGGCTGATCAGCCGGCGCAGACCATGCTCAACCCCGGCACCCTGCGCAGCTACGACAAAGGCCTGCAGAGGTTGCTCGCGCACCCTGGTATCGAGCACCTGAGCGGTGCCCGGCAACAGGGCAATCAGGCCCAGCCGCAGCTGTTCGAGGCAGATGTCAGCCTGCTGCTGGAGCAGGACGAGCTGCTGCAGGAAGAGGTGTTTGGTCCGTGCACTGTGGTGGTTCAGGTCGATGATGCCGAGCAACTGCTGCAAGCTGTGAACGCTCTGCGCGGTCAGCTGACAGCAACCTTGCTGGCGGATGAGCAAGACCTGGCTGACCACGGCTCGCTGCTTGGCGCACTGGAAGTGAAGGTCGGCCGAGTGTTGCTCAACGGCTACCCGACCGGCGTCGAAGTGTGCGATGCGATGGTGCATGGCGGCCCGTATCCGGCGACCTCCGATGCCCGTGGCACCTCGGTTGGCACCCTGGCCATCGACCGCTTCCTGCGCCCGGTGTGCTACCAGAACATCCCTGACGCCATGCTGCCGCCGGCCTTGCAGAACGCCAACCCGCTGGGCATTCAGCGCCTGGTGGATGGTCAGCCGAGCACGGCAGCGCTCAACCAAACCGGGAACTGAGCGTATGAGCGAAGCCATCCGCTATGAAGTGAACGCGCTCAGCACGTTTGTCGAGCGCCTGTTTGAAAACGCCGGCGCCGACGCGGAGGTCGCCCAAGTGGTAACCCGAGTGCTGCTCGAAGGCGAGTTGCTCGGCCATCGCACCCATGGCCTGAATCTGGTCAGTCGCTACATTGGCGGCATGTTGAGTGGCCAGGTCAAGGCTCAGGCGGCAGCGCTGGAGCAGGTCTCCGACAGTGGTGTTGCCAGCCTGTTCGACGGCAACTATGTACTCGGCCCGTACTGCGTCAGCCGTGCGTTGGACTGTGCGGCCAGCGGGGCCAGCGCGCAGGGCATCGGCATCGTCGTGGTCCGCCGCGCTGCGCATATTGGCTGCCTGGCGGCCTACTTGAAGCCATACACCGACCGTGGCTTGGTCGCGATGGTGTATTCCTCCGATCCGTCGGTAGGGTTGGTCTGTGCCCATGGCGGAGTTGACCCGATCTATACGCCGAACCCAATTGCCGCCGGTATCCCTACCCGCGGCGAACCGATCCTGCTGGATGTGAGCATGTCCACCGTGACCATGGCCATGGTCAGCCAATGCCGGGATAACGGCAGCAAACTGGCGCACCCGGTGCTGATGAGCAACGAAGGCAAGGCGAGTGACGACCCTGCGGACTTCTTCACCAGCCCGCAGGGCAGCATCTTGCCGCTGGGTGGCCAGGGCTTCGGCCACAAGGGCTTCGCTCTGGCGATTCTGGTCGAAGCGCTGACCTCGGGCCTGGCCGGCCATGGCCGCAAGGACTGCCCTGATCAATGGGGCGCGTCGGCCACTGCGGTAGTAATTGATCCGCGCTTCTTTGGCGGCCTACAGGCGTTTACAGACGAAACCAGCTTCCTCGGCCAACTGATCCTCGCCAGCCGCCCAGTAGATCCGGAGCGCCCGGTGCGCCTGCCTGGGCAAGCCGGCCTGGCCCTGCGCAGCAAGGCCTTGGCCCAGGGCGTAAGCCTGGCGCCGACTCTGGTCGCAGACCTCAACCAGCTCGCCGCCCAATTGCAAGTGGCCGCGCTTGGTCACTGATAGACAACTACAAAAAAGGTAGAGACATGACAGATCAATCGAACAGCAAGCCGTCGTTGCCGTTGAGCCACGATGCCGCCGTTTGTAACAGTGGCAGCTGGGTAGGGCGGGTATGGCTGCCCGAGCAAGGCCCGGCAGTAGTATTGGTGAAGGAGGGCGCAGTGCATGACATCAGCGCCCACGTCGCCACGGTTTCGGCGCTGCTCGAAGTGGCTGACCCGGTGGCTTATCTGCGCTCGCTGCCGCTGGCCAATGCGCTGACCGAGCTGCCGGCGCTGCTTGCCAACAGCGATCCACGCCAACGTGACATCAGCAAACCCTGGCTGCTGGCACCGATCGATCTGCAGGCCGTCAAGGCTGCCGGCGTGACCTTTGCCGCCAGCCTGCTGGAACGTGTGGTCGAGGAGCAAGCCAAGGGCGACCCGGCCAAGGCTGATGCGATCCGCGACACGCTGGCCAGCCGGATCGGTGCCGACCTGTCACAGATCGTTCCAGGTTCGGCCCAGGCCGAGGCGTTGCGCGCCGTGCTGGTGGAGCAGGGCTTGTGGTCGCAGTATCTGGAGGTCGGCATCGGCCCGGATGCCGAAGTCTTCACCAAGGCCCAGCCGCTGTCGGCAGTGGGCCACGGCGCCGACATCGGCATCCATCCCAAATCAAGCTGGAACAACCCGGAACCGGAAGTGGTACTGGCAGTGTCCAGCGACGGCAGCATCAAGGGCGCCATGCTTGGTAACGACGTCAACCTGCGTGACTTCGAAGGGCGCAGTGCCTTGCTGCTGTCCAAAGCCAAGGACAACAACGCCTCGACCTCGCTGGGCCCGCTGCTGCGTCTGTTCGACGAAGGTTTCAGCCTCGACGACGTGCGTAACGCCGAAGTCGACCTGCGGGTTGAAGGGGAGGAGGGCTTCATCCTCTCGGGCCGCAGCTCGATGCAGCAAATCAGCCGCGATCCGCTCGACCTGGTGCAGCAGACGCTCAACGAAAATCACCAGTACCCGGACGGCCTGGTGCTGTTTCTCGGTACCCTGTTCGCCCCCAAGCAAGACCGCGACCAACCGGGCAATGGCTTCACTCACAAGCCTGGCGACGTAGTCACCATCAGCAGCGCGCAGCTGGGCGCCTTGAGTAATCGGGTGACCACCAGCGACCAGGCGCCGCAGTGGAACTTCGGCCTGCGCTCGCTGATTGACAGTCTCAGCCGCCGCGGCCTGCTCGACGCGGCAGTGACCGCGCGGCAACCCTGATTCAACCGTAACCGACCATGGATGAACGCGACAGCAATGACGGATCGCCTAGGCGCTGAGCGCGCTGCAACAATAATAATAAAGGCCACGCAATGAACAAACTGAAGAAGTACCAGAGCATCACGGTGGTGTTCCTGCTGTTGATCGGTATCGTCAACTACCTGGACCGTAGTGCGCTGTCGATCGCCAACACCTCGATCCAGAAAGACATGATGATCAGCCCCTCGCAGATGGGCATCCTGCTGTCGGCGTTCTCCATTGCCTATGCCTTCGCCCAGTTACCGATGGGCATGATCATCGACCGCCTGGGCAGCAAGATCGCCCTCGGCGCATCGTTGCTGGCCTGGTCGGTCGCCCAGACCACCTTCGGCCTAGTCAACAGCTTCGCCGGTTTCATGGGCCTGCGCGTGCTGCTGGGGATCGGCGAGGCGCCGATGTTCCCGTCGGCAGCAAAGGCGCTGTCGGAATGGTTCGATGCCAACGAACGCGGCACACCTACCGGCATCGTCTGGTCGTCGACCTGCCTCGGGCCTTGCCTGGCACCTCCACTGTTGACGCTGTTGATGGTCAACTACGGCTGGCGCGGCATGTTCATCATCACTGGGTTACTGGGCGTAGTGCTGGCGGTGTGTTGGCTGACCTTCTACAAAAGCAAGGCGCAGTACCTGGCCCAGCTGGCGGCCGAAGGCAAACCGCTGCCCACCGAGCACGCGGCACCTGCCGCCGCCCCGCAAGCACCCAAAATGTCGTACTTTGCCGGCTGGCTCGACCTGTTCAAGCATCGCAGCACCTGGGGCGCCGTGCTGGGTTTCATGGGCGTGATCTACATGCTCTGGCTGCACCTGACCTGGCTACCCGGTTACTTTGAGCGCGAGCATGGCCTGGACTTGTACAAGACTGCCTGGGTGGTGTCGTTGGCCTATGGCTTTGGTGCGGTAGGGACCATCGTCGCCGGCCGCTTCTGTGATCGGCTGGTGAAGCGGGGCATGAGCATTCTCGGCAGCCGCAAGTTCAGCGTGATCACCGGCCTGGTGCTGGCAGCGCTGTTTACCTTGCCGCTGTCTTACGTCACCGGGCTTACCGGGTGTGTAATTCTGCTGTGCCTGGCGTTATTCAGCATCAACATGGCCAGTGCCACGGCGTGGATGATCGTCAACACCATCGTCGACAGCCCGCGGGTGGCCTCGTTTGGTTCGATCCAGAACTTTGGTGGGTATATTGCCGGGTCGGTCGCGCCGATCGTTACGGGCTTTAGTATTCAGTATTCGGGGTCGTTCAATACGGCGTTCATGATCAGCGCGGTGGTGGCGTTGTGTTCGGCGGTGGCGTACTTCCTGCTGCTTAAGGCGCCGATTGGCGGGGCGGTGGTCAAAGACGAGGTGTTGCGGGAGGTGACGCAGTGAAAGGCGTGCAGGCCTGGTGAAAGGAAAGGACTATATATAACTAAACTAAATGACTATTTAGCGTAGTTATTCTTTAGAGTCATATAATAAGGGCAGGGTAGCTCACTCGGTGGGCTACCTTCAGCTGGCATGCCCCTCAAGAGTACCTTTTAATGAGTCACTTTCCTGGCTGGATGCTTGAAAGCGCCCATAACTACCTCAAAGCCTCTGAGCTTTTGGACGCCCAGAATCTCTCCAGCGTTGCCACTGTCAATGCAGCGATCGGTCTGGAAATACTGTTGAAAAGCTTTATTTCCGTGCCAGATCAGCATCAAGGTACGTCCGGTGAAACCTACAAACTCGACGTCGATGCACTCAAAACGGCTCATCAGTACCTGCAGTCAATCGGCAAGATTCCACCCAAACAAAAGCGTGACGCTCACGATTTGCTGACGCTGTTTCACGCGATGCCTGGAGCGATTCGCGAGAGCCTGGCCCTGAACAGTCAGGAACACTCATTCGAACGGTATCGCTAGGTGTTCACAAGCAGCCGGTATCAGTACGAGTCGGCTAGCTCGGATTTTTCCGGTCCAGTATTGATAAGGTTGCTGCGGTGGACGTTGGCCAGCGTGGTTGGCTATTACAATGAGCGAGGCCCGCGGGATTCGTTCGTGCTGGGTTACATCGCGGAGGTCCAAGCTCGATCTGCAGCGCAGTGATCAAGACCGAATGCAGGCTTCAAATCTGGCCAACCCATGCCCCGGCAGATCAATATGAATGTACGCATAATGTATATTATGTTAAACAGTATAATTGGTTTTTCACAAGAATCTGTGTCTGTCCGTCGTTAATCATGTGACCCCCACTGGTTAATCGGAAACGTGGACGACTTAATCGGAAAACATTCCACGCCAACCAGTTAGGTTGCACAACTGACGTATTATCTCAACCCGGTTACGCCTTTTCTGTCAGTACTAAATTGGAAAAAACGCTCTGTAGCCCCTGATTTTTGGTACCCGCCGTCTGCGACCAAATCTCTCCCTTGCGTGCCGCGTGGCGAAAGTAAATTGGAAAATGGAACTCAGCCATACCGGCCCCAGCGCAAACCCTTGTTCTCAATGAACTTATCTTCGCGAAAATACCCAAGCTGCTCCTGTACTCTGGGCGATTGACGAAAGTTAATCGGACAAAAATTCGCCTGCACGGCTGGTGCCGGCCAGATGTTTGCTTTCATAGCACCTGCTGTATAGATTCAGATGCTGAGATCTTTAAGGCTCAAGGCTGTTAGCCTTCGCAATTGCCGGCCTGCATTTGGGATGCATATTATGGTTCTGAGGTTTCATGGACTGCTGACGCAGCCTGACTCGCCTGCCGAGGGCGCCAGCGAACGGTCTTGTGCAGAAAAAGAGCTGGTGCGTGATTATCTCCAAAGTCTTTCGTCGGCTTTGCGTGCTCAGGAAAGCTATGCGTTGATGACTGATTATGCGCTGGCTACCAGGGCTACGCCCGCTCAGGCGCGCTGGGATCAATCAGTTTTAGAAAAGTTTTTACTTTGGAGCTTCATTGTTAAAACTAGGCCTCTGGCGGAACTGAATAATAGCGATGTGCAGGATTTTTTGAGTTTCTGCAATACACCTCCTGAGTCATGGATATCAAAGAGCAACCACAGATTTGTAAAAGAATTTGGGGTTCTAAAAACGAACCCAGAATGGCGTCCATTTCACTCCCCCTTACGCTCGCATGGGGTCAGGCGCGTTATTAATCGATTTTTTGGTTTTAACTCTGAAACCATCGGTCTTGTCCTATGTCCTCCTAGTCGACCCGGAACTCCTCATGTGAATACATGCAGTTGCACTGATGCAGAGTCGTTGTGCTGCGAATACCTGGATGCGCTAAGAGAAGTCACGAAAGGGAAGAAAGGGCTAGAGCTTGGCTTGTTTATGTTCGCCACCTCTTTTTATCTAAAAATACCATTGAGAGATTGCCTTAACTATCTCTCTTTCGATTGCTTTGATTTTTCGGATAGAACCAATGGAAGATTCAAAGTCAACACAGGCAAGGGATCGATTTCCGGGAGAATTCCTGAACATTATATGGAGTGTTTTTTTCGCTGGAGGCAGATTTCTGAACTATTGCCCTACCCTACGCCTGATGAAATGCAACCATTGTTTCATCGGCGAGCAAAAAATTACCCTGCAGCTTATCTTCCAAAACTTGATGTAAATGGTGTCCTTCCCACGAAAATTTTAAGAGCTTTTAATGAGGGGTGCGCACGGTGTCGTAATCCGGAAGGTAAACTCCTGAGCAGTTTTGATAGGAGCAGAAAGTACAGAAATAAAGTCGCTAATAAGCAGGAGGCTTTTTCTACTATTGAACGACTCTACCAAGAGTCTAATAACGTCAGCCATGATACCTCTGCTACGGCAGTCCCCTTGTATCTCGTAAAAGAAGGAGTCACGGCGCAATTGCCTGAAAAAGTAATAACTTACTTTTTGGCCTCATTTAATCCGGCAGGTAGCAAGGAGATTTACTCGGCTGGAGCGTCATTGTTTTGTTTATTTGTTAAAACGGAGCCGAACTATCTGAATCTTCGCGCGTTTGAAAAGCTTACTCTTTGGTCGATCCTGGTAGCTGGCAAAAGCCCGGCAGATCTAGATGCGTCAGATGCTAAATCGTTCTATCTATTCTGCTTGAATCCTCCAGCGCAGTGGATCAGCACGAGGATATATTCCCGATCAAGCATATTGTGGCGGCCGTTTCTTAAGCTTCGGCCGGGCAAAGCTAACAATGTGCCCCGCGCCGGCATGATCGTGAGATGGTGCAATGCTTGCTACATCCAGCTGGTGCAGGCTGGTATTTTGCGCTCAAATCCATTTCAGCAATTAAACAAATATATTAACTAAAAAGCCAATGGGTATGAATTGTTGTGCGGCTGTCGTGAACCAAGCCTAGAATGAACTGGGGTGTTGGCCCTGCGGGCTTCCATCCTCACACCTGAGTTTCATAGATCATGTATACCATCGGCGATCCAGCACAGTTAACTTGGTCGCACATATTTGATATCAGACTACCCTTCCCCCTGGCAAGCGTGACTTACTGATTGCACCGCCGTTTGCTCCTTAGGCATTCTAAGATGAGAAGCAACGCCCTTCAGGGAGCGACGCTTCCAGAGATAATATGCCAACAAGGAGATATGACAATGTCCATCAGCGATGCACCTACTCCAGCAGCCAAAACTAAAACGGGTACGAAGACGTGGTTTAGCAGAGATTGCCTGCCGCCCGTCCACAAACGACTTGTAAGGCTCAGCCAATTCCAAGCGATAGGCTGGTTTTTCACGGCGGTAGATTCTATGGCCAAAGGTTCTTACCTAGACCAGTTAAATGCGATGTTCGCTTTCAATCGAGAAGTCGATCAATTTTGTTTAGGGGGTTCTGCTGCGATACACCTACTGACCTCCTCAACTTGGAACGATAGAGTACTTGCCGCTTGGTGTTTGGTTGGTGCGGAACAACGAGCGGTTGCCAAGCAATTTGTGGCAGACGAGGCACACAACTTTTGGCCTGACACGCAATTCTGTAATCCTGGTTGGGACGAGTATGTTCAAGCGAGGCTCGCTGCTTTCAACGCAGGCGAGACGGCGGCCTCTCAGTTTGATATCGTCAGTTTTGTTGGTCAGCCTGCCCGTGACCGCCTCGATTTTGCGCAGTAGCAAGTAATGCCAGTGAGTCGGAGGAATGACAAGCCAACAGCATCCCGACACACAGGTACCTTACTTTTGGCAGCAAAACCACTAACAGCCTGCGAGGCCTATCAAATCCTGCGGGAGATCGCCTTGGTGCAGCTGGGAGAAAAACTAAGCTATAGCTTAGATTCTCTAGCCAACCGTCACAAAAACCGCAAAAACTAAGGTAAACCTTAGATCCCGATCTAAGGCAGTGGGTTGCCCAGCCGATTGCGTACCAGGCTCTCCAAGAACTCAACATTTCCTCCGTGGCGGGGAGTCCTTCAAGACCGCAGCTGTAGTCCAGGGCCCAAACGACACGTTACCCACCTACCCTCGCTTGCGGATGCAGCCAGGCTCGGATCGCGAGCTACGAATCCTCGGAGGAGTACAAATGTATTCGGTGCTGCGCTGCTGGTTGAAGGCTCTCAGCGCTACGCCTCTGAGGCATCCACCTCGCTCGATGTACGCAACGCTATGAGTTCTGCTTCTGCGCTGACGAGCTTGTGTGCCATACCCTCCTCCCTCAGACTCGCGCATCAGCGAAGCCCAAAACCCATTCGCACCAGCTCACCCAGAAGCTCCTCACGCCCATGCAGACTCGGCACATTCCGGAGTCTGCTGATCACTTGCTCCGACCAGCCGGAAGCATTCATTCCTTCGCGTTGATAGAACGCACTCAGGCGCGCATCGTATTCCGAGAGGACGCCCTCCTCGCCGGCGGTCGTATAGGTTTCGTGATGCAGTACGGCTTGCTGCGGTAGCCGAGGTTTTACTTTTGCAGGTCGGTCAGCTGATGGATAGCCGACGCATAGGCCGAAGACGGGATAGACCTGGGGAGGCAGACCCAGCTCATTTGCAACCCCTTCGATATCGTTACGGATGCCACCGATGTATACGCTGCCAAGCCCCAGCGACTCCAGAGCGACAACAGCGTTCTGAGCGGCCAGCGCTGCGTCGATCGTGCCTAGCAGCAAGCTTTCCAGGTACGGTAGTGCCTCCAGCTCTACCCCCGTCTGCTCCGCTATGCGCGAAATCCGGGACAGGTCTGCGAGCCAGACCAGGAACAGTGGCGCTTGATGAATATAGGCCTGATTGCCGGCCAGGCCGGACAGGCGCTTTTTGCGATCGGCATCTTGAACGGCGACGACACTCCAGACCTGGAGATTGGAAGATGTCGATGCGGACTGGGCAGCTGCGACCAGGGTCTCGATCGTGCCGTCAGGCAACGGTTGATCAGTGAACGCCCGAACACTCCGGTGATCAAGGAGTTGCTCGATGACCTCATTCCATTGCGTGGGCGGCGAGATGTCAGTCGCGCCGTAGCGGGCACTGAGCTTGGACTGTGCGTTGGCTGTCATGGATGTGCTCCAAAAGGGCCGAAGGCTACCAAATTGATTCCCGCGTAACACGCCCACCATGCCAAGTTTCATTTACCATGCGGTCAGCCGAGTTCGGACACGGACAGTTCGACAACATCCAGATGTAGGTAATTCTTTTGGAAGCAAAACCGCTCACGGCCCGCGAGGCTTATCAGATCCTGCGGGACATCGCCCTCGGGGTTCGTAGCATGCGCCGTCTAGGTGAGCAGTCTTGGGCTGAGATCTACTGCGGTTTGATGACGGTGGAGACCGATGGCTGGGTGCTCACGTTCTACAACGACTGTGACACGCTCGACTATTGCGACAGCTGCTACAGTCCGGAGGGTCGTGCCTACATTTTCGACTCGCTGCAGTCGTACAGTACCGACCCCGTAGAGCTGCTGAGCACCTGGGAGCATGCGCAGCTGGAAAAGCTGTTGGGTGTCGCGTAGCCGGCCACTGGGGAGCGGCAGGGTTTTGGTTTGGTGGACGGTCGGCTTCCGTTTGGGGTTCGAAGCGAGCTATTTCTGGCGCTGCCCCGGCTCCATCTCCAAACGTCCAGCTAAAGGGCATCGCATAGGCAACTCACGCAACAAACCCATGCTCCAAGCGCCTGATAAACTCGATAACCGTGTCCGTCTCCAGGCTGGTCGTGACCATAGCGTCAGGAGCTTTGCCGCCAAATGCTTTTAACGGACGCGACATCCAGTGCTTGGCTGCGTCGATATCGCCGCCATACACGCGCTTCGCGGCGTCGAGCACTTCCAAATAACGGGTCTGTTGATCGGGGGGCAAAGTGCTCATTAATACGCTCCTTCTGCGGTCTATTCCTAGAATACACCATCGCCATCCGTTCAATATCTCCCCGTTATAGGCGCGCCCGGTGCCAGTTTCAGGCGTGCCTATTACTACGATCCCAGCGGTTGGTTACGTTGGCCGGAGGCTGGCGCCTCAGGAAAGGTGTAAACCAGTTTTTTGACGTGTAAAGCTCTATGGTTTACACATCAAAAAATTGGTTTACACACCGGGTCGAGGGCTGGTTGAATCTAGATCTTCACTTCTCTCCCGGATTCCCTCCCCGTCTCCCACTGCGTATCGGCACGCTTTGACTCAAGTCCACAACACCATGCTTTCGTCATTCGCATGCTCGCTGCAATCGCTCAGCAAACAGAGGCAGATAAAGCTCAGACTCGGCTATTTGCCACCAAACCTTGTTCTCATCCTCGTCGGTGAAGGCCAGCAGATCGTGCGCCAGAAAGACCTCAAAGCCCGCCCTCGCGGCCTTATCTTCGGCGGTGAACTCGTAAAGCCCTGCTTGGACAAGTAGCTTTTTGACGATCAGCGGCAGCAACCAGGCGGAGAAAATGAGGTGGTTATGGCGAGGCCAGATGCTTCCCTTCTCACCATTTGCGGGGCCATGAGCTGCCGCGTTACGAGCGGCACAGAAATCGTGTACCCAGGCGTCGAGCGGGCGATTTACGTGCTTGTCCCAGTGCCTGCACCACCACTGTTCGTCCAGGCTCCCTTTATGCCAGATGGGCGGGTTCGGTAGCTCGTCGAAGTGTTCGTTGATGGCTCTGCGGAAGGCAGCTTTGTCATGAGGAACGTCAAGCAGCGTGTCTATGGCGACCCGCATCAGGATCAGTTCGGATCGTTCATCTATGGATGGCGCATCGGTATTGGCTCTGAGGAAGGAAACGACCGCCTCGTCGATACGTTCCTTGAGTTCCCCAACAGGCAGCTTGAGTAATGCCTCAAGCAATGGGATGTCGAGCGTAATCCGCGAGCTGTTGTCGACGTGGTACGGCCGAATGAACTTGAGGCCTCCCGTACCCGCCAGCATGTTTTGTGTTCTACCGTCACGTCGGCGCGTGGTCATACAGGAATGAGCTGGTGACGCGAGATCAAACCGCTGCGCAACGACCTGGAGTGTGTCGGCGTTGCAGTAGTCGAAAGTTGAGCACAGCGATCTACCTACCAAGGCAGAGAAGGCGAGATACGAACACTGAACCAGTCGCTGCTGGATTTGGGCATCCGAAGCCTCAAGGCCTGGTGTGTCTTCGTCCCAAATGATGACCGCAGATTGCTGGATTGGCTGTGAAGGCTGAGAGCCGAAACCTCTGTCGCCGTAGTTGCCTAGTACGCCGTCGAAAGCTTCTTGCGGTATCCCCAGGAACTCACCCGGGATTCGACCTCGCTCGTAGGGGATCAAGCGGAGATCTGCGATTCGCAGCTCTTCAGCAGCAGATACCCAAGGTAGAAAGAACACCACTGCCATAGTAATTCCCTTCAGTTAGTCACAGGCTGAATGATCTTAGACCGCCGATCAGTGCCCAACGGGGCTGGTGTTTGCCGAAGCGGTGAGCACTCAGAATCTAGGGATCTCTAAGTTGTGGCGAGTTCAGCGCTGTGAGGACGCTTGTGCATGAGCCGTCCGACTAACTCTGGCACCCCACCACCCTTGGATAGAGCGGTTGTAGCCGCTGATTGTTTTCAAGCCAGCTATGATAGTCAGCTTCTCATCGCGGTGATTGCCCATGGACGATTTCGCTCGCCGTTTTGCTGATCAGGGTTATGAGCCCCATGCAGACGACCGCTCTCACATTCTGAAGGCATTGAATGAACAGCTCCGCAGCTCAGGTGACTCTCCTCGTCTTAGACGCCTCTATGACTCCTTGATCGATGCTGCAGATGACGGCGCCGATGAAGGCATCTTGCGTCATGCGACGGAGCTAGCGGACTTAGTGGCTTCGCGCATCGAGCCGGAGAACGGATGTCTCGTTTTCTACTCATGTTCCAATGCATGGGCCGCGCTGAGGACGCTGGAGGTGCAGTCATGGGAGGACGATACCCTTGACCACCCTGCTCTACTCAAACAGCTTTATTTCCTGCGCGCCTCTATACAGCACCCAGGGTTTAAAGAGCTGGCACCAATGCTTCGCTCCAGAATTCACTGCAACCTAGGCAATGCGCTCAGGGCGTGTGGACGATGGATCGAGGCGCTTGGGGAATGGCGCAACGCGTTGAAGGATAATCCGATCCTGGGTATGGCCCTGGGCAACCTTGGCATTGGCTTGGCTCAATATGGCACTGCGCTTTACGACCCTGGTCATACCTATTGGCTCCTTGTGCATGCCCGGCGCAAGCTGGAGTCAGCCATCGCGGGTGGCGTGGGGCGTGATGGCGCTACCTATCCTGAAGCGATCGAGTTTTTCAAATCGCATCACGCCAGGCTAGCCGAGTCCGTTGACGACGATGATGACGCAGAGCTGTTAGAGCACAGCCTTGGTTCCTCGAAGGAGGAACGGCGTTACCGGCGATGGTGCCTTGAGGAAGAGTTATTCCTTAACCCCATGAACGACCTGGGAGCGTTCCCCGTCGCCGCGCAAGACGTACTGAGGTTACCTGGTCATGACGCCAAGTCTGGAATCACGTTCCTCGGCTTTTACAACCAGCTGAAGCAGGAGTACGGGTTCGCCCGTCATTGTCTTTACCTGGGCGATCACGCGAAACCCGGTCATGTGGCTGACAGGGGGATGTCGCTCGCCTTCAATTGCGATTACGCGCTCTACGGCATGGGTCTAGAGCAGATCAAGACTGCCTATCGCAGCGCCTATTCGTTGCTGGATAAGCTTGCCTACTTCATCAATGCCTACTGGAAGCTGGGCATACCCGAGAAGGCGGTAGCATTCCGGACTGTATGGTTCAAATCGGAAAAAAATGGCCGTCTACTCCACCCGCGGGTTGTGCGTGATGAATTCATATCCACCCGGAATCTCCCGCTTCGAGCGCTCTATTGGGTATCTCAAGACATCTACTCCAAGGAACTGAAGGATGTGGCTCGACCTGATGCTCAGGCTCTTGATGAATTGAGAAACCATCTTGAGCATAAGTACGCCAAAATCGTGGATTCTTGTCACTGGATTGGCGAGTCTTCAGGGCTCTGGACTGATCACTTGGCATTTGTGCTCGACAGGGATGACCTCGCCGCGAAGAGCCTGTTGATGCTGAAGCTGTCCAGGGCCGCGCTTATCTATCTGTGCCTGGCAATGCACTTTGAGGAATCGCAGCATAAGCCTGAGGGCCCGGTTGGGGAGTTGCCAGTAGAGGACTACCCGGACGACCTCAAAACCTGAGGCTGGCGGCGACTGCACCGTCATTTAATTTGGCTGAACCAGCCGGCAGAGAGAAATTTTGAGATCGCAAGCTGCGGGCTTACCCCATCGATTCGGATGCTTATGAACAACAGGACTCCCGTTTCCACACCCATTTCCGGATGCTTACACGGGATAGTCTCCCATCGCCTCACGGACTCGTGACGTGCTGGTAGATGCAGTCTCGTTAAACGACTTGTGAGAAATGGGGATTTTTGAGGTCAAACCGAGTATGAGTACATTTGTACTCCTCCATTGCTACTCTGTTCCTATCTCTCTAATACCTTGGCTTCTCTAGCTCGCGTCAATGGCCATACTGGGATGATGTTCGACTCTTTCCGACGACTTAGCGCTTCGCGCAATGGCTCTTTCGGCCTCAGGCATCGGCTTGAACGTGCGCATTGATGGCCTGTAGCCCCACCCCTATACTCGGCGCACCATAGACAGGAGCATCAAATGTCCAGACTCGCCGAATTCCGTAAGTTGGAGCAACAACTGGCTGCCCAGCTGGCCGAACTCGAGACCCTCAAAAACGATGATGGCCTTAAGCGCGAAATCGAGTTTGAAAAAAAGCTCCGTAGCCTGCTCTCGGAGTACGGCTACAGCCTGCGCAATATCATAGCCATTCTTGACCCTGAATCTGCCAGTCGACGTGCACCAGCTGCTGTGGCTGAAAAGTCCAGCCGCAAGCCTCGTCAGCTCAAGGTCTACAAGAACCCTCACACAGGCGAGCGCGTCGAGACCAAGGGTGGTAATCACAAGACCTTGAAAGAGTGGAAAAGCCAGCATGGTGCCGACGAAGTCGAGAGCTGGTTAGCTAAGTAACTCTTCAGAAGCAAAGATAAGGGGCCTCGTGAAGGCCCCTTTTTATTTACCCAGAACAGTGTGCCTCTCTGGGCGATCCAACAACTCCCGCCAACTGCGCGCTCCAGGTATAGCCAGAACGCCCTGCCAGCTCTAAGGCCACCGCACCAACTCCAGTTCCTTGAGCCGGATGGCCATCGCCGAGTCCGAGACACCGAATTGCTGGGCCAGTGACACTAGGTTCTGGTTGTTGAACCGGGTGCATCGCGCCAGCGCCAGCTCACGTTCTCCCGACTCTTTCGGGGAGTAGAGAAGCCGATCCGGATTGTTGGGGTCGAGGTGATAGGCAATCACGTCGCTGAAGCGCAATTGGCCCTTGCAGCAGAACATGAACTCGAACCGTTCCCTCACCAGTTTTTGAGGCATGAGGAAGCAGGCGGCGAAGCGATCGGCTTGTCGCTCTGCAGGCGCACGTGGTGCTTGCAGAGGACTGCCGTCAAAAGCGCGGTCGCGGTGCATGACAGTGTCTTCGTGGAGCACAAGATGGCCTATCTCATGCGCGCCGGTGAAGAGCTGGACTTTGTCACCAAATTCAGTCGCGACGGCGATCTTGTTCGATTGACGGTCAATCAGGCCCGCGATACGAGTACCGGTGTTGTGCCGATTGAACTGGGTGTCTCCCAGGGTGGGATGCTCATGGTAGTCGTAGCCGCAGACCATGGCAGCGATCCGGGGGCTGCGCATCATCATCGGCGGAATATCTTGATCTGGCCACAGGTAACGGCGATCACGGTAAATCTGCATGAGCAGATCGGTCGCTGCTTTCTCGATATGGGCTTCGTTCATGGCAAAACACCAGATGTAGGCTCTCAAGCACAATCTAGCCCAATATGTAGTGCTTTCAATATGTGCCTAACCCAATATATAGGTTTTGCCGATGAACGGTACGGCTGGTAATAGCCCGCCAAACTCCAATGGGTTTAGAGATCTCTTACAAGATCCGAGCTTTCGTTAGAAAGCAGCCAGGCTATCGAAACCCATGGTATTTCCTATCCTTCGACCAAGGAACGTAGCGGACTGGGTCGATCTCGGTGCTGAACCGAACTCCCTGGATTTTGTGGATCACGATGCCGTCTCGAGCTAGACGCAGGCTTGGCTCCGGCGGAGGTACCAGAGGGACGTACTGGGAGGACTGATCTGAGTCTTTAGGTTCCGCTTCCCAGAACTCTGGGTAATACACCCACCTATCCTCATCCGGCTCCCAGAGACTCACATACTCAGCCTTTTGTGTGTCCTCGAGCCTTTCTACCCCGCTGGCCTTGTGGAAAAGAATGACGTTCTGCCCTGGTGACGTATCCTGTTGCACCTGCGCAGAGGGGAATAAGATACCGTCAATATTCAGCTTTTCATGGGTTGCTAGGAAATCGGCAATGGCTTGCGTGATCAGATACCCGCTTTCCGCCGAGTCCGGCATGACTGGCATTGTCAGCTGGCGCTGTAAGTCTTTCAGAAACGCGCAGCGTTCGGTAAGGCTCCTGCGAATCGGATTGAAATAGCTCAACCCCCGGTGCGGACGCATTGAAGCCAGGTCGTTCAGGTTGAGAAGCCTCAGAGGCCGGATTACGTCGAACCGCGCAGTAACCACCGTGCTGCCAACGGGTGGGCGCACCTCCGCAATTGCCGTGTGGTCATCTGTTGCGCCGTAAAAAACCGAAATTCCCTTGGCGTTCATTCGGCCAGGAGATCCCTTGCCTCCTGGTACCGGGCCGAGATGCTTTTCAGGGTGACTCAGCGCTTCCTCCATGCTTTGCTCATCCTGGAACACCCTACCCCGTTGGAATGATGATATTTGATGCCCTTGGCCTGCGATCACAATGGCTGACCTGTCATCCTTCGAGCGCAAATCTTCTATGCCGTCGAAGACCATAGTCAGAATTGACCCCACTAAGGGATTTGCTAGTCGGGATTCAAACTGCAGGCTGTGCTCCATTTTTCGCCAGCCTACCGTCAGCTCCGACGATGCCTCCGTCTCTTCGACAAAATAGGGGTCGTCATCGCCCCCCGTGTAGCTCCAGGAGTCGAGCAGGCGTTCATGGATATCAGAAATTAGGGCCTGATCGGCACCTAGCATGAGCTCCAGAATGTCATACAAACTGACACCGACTGGAGGATAGCCGTGATGTATCACTGAACCGGGTTGTTGGATAGCCCGGAACGAGGCATGGATTGCTGTTTCGCAGAGTTCTACCAGCTCTTCCATGTCCATGACAGGGAGCTCTCGGTCGCAGTAGTCACACTCGCTGATATCGTTCTCCGAAGCATGATCCTGCAGGAAGGTTTCGGTAAGGCAATCGGTACACACTACTTGACGCATCACTTGCTCCTTGGCTGCATTACCTGGCACCTATCTACGTCTAGGCGAAGGCCTCTCGCTGATTTAAGCATTTACCCACCAGGTGCCGCCCTTGCCAATGGTTAGGAGCTGCCATCTCTACTGAAGCTCAGCTCCTCAACGGGCCCAAGTCAATCGCCAGGCAGCGAAGGTCAGTAACCTGTGCAACCATGGTGTCGCTGGCCTCGTCATAGGTGAAGGTGCCCAGGAAATAGAGCGTGAAGTACCTTACCAGTCGTGCCTGATCGAGAAGTTCATTCACATAGCGCCTTGATCGGTGCTGAGTCATGACCTCATCAGAGACCTGGAGAGAGGCATCTTTGTCCGAAACCTTGTCATAGAAGTTGAATACGAAGCCGGCCCCTACCCGCGGCTCAATCCGCCCACCGCCGTTGTAGACGTATCCTGCAGTGTCAGGCCTGGCCCAAGCCACCTTCTTGAAGTACGAACGCAACGGTATCTCACCACGCCCTGTCACGTTGATCGTTACCTCGGGAAAGAGGTCTTTCAAGGCTTCGCGTGTGTCGTGGTAGTAATCCACTAGTTCACGCAGGTCACCGCTTCGATGCTTCCGATCGGATCGGGTGCCTTCTGCGCCGCCACCGCCCCGTCGACGAATAGCTCCCACCTCGTCCTCGTCGCCTGGTGCTGCTCGAGGTGGACGTAACACGGGTTGCTCTGGCTGTGTCGGGGGAACAAAGATGTCGATTACCGAAGTGAGTTGGCGTTTTGCCAAGCGTGTGCGCGTCTGTACTTCCGTCTCTCCGGGCAACGGCGCATCGCTACCTTCGTCCTCATCTGGCAGCATCCACTCGCAGTCCACATGATGGTCATAGTGCTCGTTGTCTTTGTAATGCGGAGATTTGACGCGCGCTTTTTCGGTCGGGTGGATGTAGTAATTGACGGCTGTGATTTTTGGCACCACCTTGAGCGCCCTGCATTCCGGCGATGAGCACTGGAACAGAAAACGGCTACGTGGCTGGTTTTGGTTGAAATAGGCCTGATGTGCACCGCCTATGGTTAACTCCTGGCCCAACTCCACACAGTACGCCCGGGTAATCCTTCGCTTCGTTCGCATCTCCAGCCTCAACGCAAAAGCTCGAGACTAACTCGCTCGGGTTAGAGCGCCAAGGCCCGAGCTAGAGCTGTCAGCTAATACCTTGGTCGAAGACGGTGTCATCGAAAAGGTGGCGTTGGTCGAGGGTTTGGTCTGTTTGCTGACCAAACCCTCGCCTAGGGTTCGCAGATTAAGAAGCGTCTGTTTCAGGTTCGCCTGTCACTGCCGGCGCGCCTTCTACCGTAGAGACTAGATCCTCGGCTACGGCTTGACGGTTTGAGGCTGACTGGGCCCAGTACACCAAAGCCACCCATTTCAACATGAACCACCAGGCGTAAACCGCATCCGCCGAGTAGAAATCATCGTCGTCCATCAGGCCATGAGCAAACGCGTTGCGCAGGTTCGGCCCGAATGCGCTGCAGAACAGGGCTTTCATCTCGAACACGATGTCGGCGCCGAAGACAGCATCGACCCCCTCGACGTCCAGAAGCGTGCTCAGGCCATTCTCATTCTCGATACCCTCTGGATCAGTGTTGGAGGTTTTCAGTTCCGCGCCTTTCATGTGGAACCGAACGATGTTCTCCAGCTGTGGGATGAGGAAATGCACTGCCATGCCAAAATCACCCACCATCCCCCAATACAGACCTTTGCCGACCATGAGCGCCCGCTCAGGCGGAACCAGAGCCGACACCTTGGCAAGTTCAACCAGATCCTGCTCTTTGTAGCAGTGCTCCCTCTGCATAACGCCCAATGCTGGAATCACTCCGCCTTGCACGGTGAGATTGCGTGTAAAGGCGTGGTTTTTGACCATCTCTGCCCAAATGCGCTCCTCGTTATCTTGCGAGGGCTCAGCGCCTAATGACATAGGTTTGGTCTTGGCGATCACACGCCCACCCTTGTCGAGGTACGTCGCGCCACTAAGCGCACCGATCAAGCCTACACGCAGCGTGTTCAAAGCTGCCTGCCGAGCGCCCTCTTTCTTGGCAAATGGATACAGCGTGGCTAACGCATGGAGTGCTTCAACCGGGGACTTGCCCGAAACCTTTTCCAAGGCATCATTGACCAGGTCTGATATATCCGTAGGCGGCGATGAGAGCATGCGCATCATCCCCACCGAACGATTGCCCGCATCTGCGATGCGTTGAGGCAAGCGAATCAGTAGCTCGGTCACGCCAAGCTGATCCCTCAGTCTCTGCGGTACCTTTCTGTAGATCTGCAACGCCTTCTCGAGGTTGTTCAAGGCGATCAGCGGCTGCGCCCCTTCTCCATCACCAAGCACCTCCGCTTCTGCCACCCACGTATTAGCGAGGGCTGCTGTCATGCGAGCCGATGAAACAAGGTCTTTAGCCGCACGATACGCGTCCATGCTCAACTCATAGCAACGTCGAGCCCGTAAAATATTACCGGTGCGCTCTGAGTTCCGGCCGGCCTCCTCCAACCTGGACGGCAGATCAGCTGCTTGGCTGTGCACCACGCGATTCTCGAGTACCAAGGCCGCTATTGGCGCCAGCATGGGGGACGGAGCTTCAAATTCTTTGTCGAGTGCCTCGAACAAACGATTCGATAGTTGATCGGCGATGTCCTTGCCGGCCTTCCCTAGCCTTGGCGCCAGCATTAGTGCACGGCCCCAGCAATCTTCCCCACCTCGCCACCAGGTGTCTTCATTCAAGGGGACTGTCTGATACCCTGCCAAAGCCGCCTGGGCCTGCTTGATATGACGTCGTCCTTGGGTGATCCATAGGACTTCTGCAACGCGGGCCTTCACGAGACCAGTACTGAGCTCATCCATTGCGGATTCGAGGAAATCGAACTCGTCTTCCGTTACATCGGTGATGGCCAGTGACCGCTTGTCTTCCAGGATGGCGAAGGGCCTGAAGAGCTCGTTCGGATCAGAGGGGTTAAGCATCATGGAGCAAAGGTCGGACAGGAGCCAAAGTACCCGGGCTTGGGCGAATTCTTCGATGGCTAGCTTTGCTCGCGCTGCGTCAGCCAGAGCGCGCCAAATGTCCTCGTAGCTAGCTGACACACCGTTGAGCGCAGTGGCTAGATCAATGGCGTTTAGTGCATCTAGAGTCAGTGGCGTAGTTTCAGGGTAACGGTAGAACTCTTTTGACACAGCGAATCCTCATGAGGCGGCGACTTAGAGCGGCTCACGCGCTCGGACGTCATCATAGTCGCTATTCTTGGATGCTGTGGCTAACAAACGCAGGCTAGACAGTGATCGCCATATGCAGTCACGGGCGGAGACATCGCCTCGCTCATTTAGCCTCTAGGTATACGACTTCAAGGAGGCCACACCAATGCCCATTAGCGCCATAGTGGATAGGCTGCGCCAGTCAAACCATGTGACTGTTTTCACCGGCGCCGGCGTATCAGCGGAGAGTGGCATCCCTACATTCCGTGATGCACTGACTGGGTTATGGGAGCGATTTAATCCTGCCCAGTTGGCGACAGCGGATGCCTTCCGAGCGGATCCAGGCCTATGCTGGGGCTGGTATGAATGGCGCAGGTCGAAGGTGCTTCAGGCCGCACCGAATGCGGCGCACCAGGCAATCGTTCAGCTTGCGAGTCTCGTCCCGAAGCTGACGGTCGTAACGCAGAATGTCGACGACTTACATGAGCGCGCTGGCAGTAAGGGTGTGATTCATTTGCATGGTAGCCTGCACTCACCGCGATGTATCGACTGTGGTGTTGCATATCAATCACCACTGGCGATCCTCGATCTGCCTCAAGGTGGTCAGCGAATCGAGCCGCCGCATTGCGGTGCGTGCAACGGCCTTATTCGGCCTGGCGTAGTGTGGTTCGGCGAGATGCTTCCAGAGATCGCCTGGAGCGCTGGGCTTGCAGCAGCGGAAAACTGCGACGTGTTCTTATCAATAGGGACATCTGGCATAGTCTACCCCGCCGCGGAACTGCCGTTGCGCGCCTTGGGTAGGGGTTCGACGGTAGTGCACATCAATCCAGTACCGTTTGAGATCAGCGAGGATGAACATTTTCTGCAAGGGCCAGCCACTCAAGTGATGGACGAGCTGATTGCTGCAGCTTTTAGTTGATCTGGGCTGCGTGAAGCCTTCGCGCCTGAGGTAGAGGGTCGGAGTCTACTCAGCTATCTCTCCATGCTTCATGGAGTCTAAGAGCAATGAAGTCTTTCATCGATAGAAACCCGAAGGAAAAAGCTGTGGAGGAGGCATTCAATTCTCTAGCACGCAATGGCTATAGGAGTGAGCGCGCTGATCCCGCAGATAGGGTGTTCTCAGTCGTTGAGCGCTTGAAGCGTCAGCCAGCTGAAGAAAAAGCATCGCCGAGCGAGCCTGAAGTGCCCTGAAGGTGATCAAGGTTCGCGATGCGTCGGTGGTACCGCGACTCAGGCGTGTCTGCCTGAGGGCCACTGTTAGACTCAAGCGCAGTAGCCGCTACGGTGAGTTGCTCAGCAAGCGCATTGGCCTGAGCTCGTAGCTCGGTGAGTTCCATAGGATGAGGCCTGTGCACCTTTAGCAGGCCTCAGGTCGGGATTGAGCTACTCACCAATATGTTGAAGCACTATCTCGATTTTTTCCTGCGCCCAGAGCATCACCCTGCCATTTTCTCTTGAAGCGTTGAGTATCTGCCCAGAGTTCATGTGCTTTACCCGGCGCATGACGCTTGCAACCGTGGCTTGGTGCACCTTGGTTGCGATATCAAGGTCGTGAGCCTTGAGCTGCTCGCTGGTGAAAAAGTGAAGATCAAGGTTGTGTGTCATTGCAGGCCCTCCTCTGTCATCACAGATGGGAATGCCGTTTACTCTACTCCGCCTGCTTCGACCTTCAACGCTCTGGCTACCAGGTGGCACGCAAACGGACAGGTGGTCGACAAGGTTGAGGTATGGATTCATAGGCATTCCACGCGACCACCACTCTCTCCCCTTGGCTGCCTCTATTGCCTCACGGTTCCCAGTATGGAATGAGGGATTGCCCTGGACGATCCAGCACAATAGCTACGCTTTGCTGCGCCCGGGTAACGGCTACGTAGAAACTCGCTGCGGGGCCAGGATCAAGCGACTTGCCTCGCTGCAGAAAGGTTGAGATTGGGCCAGTTGCGATGATCAGGACGCGCTCGTACGTTGCACCTTTGGCGACCTTGAAGTTGATGTAATTCAGGTCGAATGCGGTGCCTGACCTTACGTTCACGCGCAGGCACTGGGGTCGAAATCTCTCCACATATGCAAGAACATTACGGTTGGCGAGCAGGAATACACCGTCGTGATCAGTCGTAACCTCGTTGAGCGACTCCGTTTCAGGGAAACCCCATGCTGGGTTGAAGATGGTGTCAGAGAATCTCGCAATACCTGGGGAGCAGCGCCAGGTCGTGTTTCTGTATTCAATCTCGAGTTCGCCTCGCCTCTGCTTGGTTTGGAACCACGCCAGGGCCTTTGCGTAGGCATATTGCTTGTTCTTCCTGCTTCGCGGGCTTGTCGAAAGCACTGATTGCCGAATGTCACCAACCATCCTGATGTCGATACGGGACGCAAACAGCTTCTCCAACAGCTCCCAGTCCCAGCCACTGAGATCCTGAGCCTCATCCACCAGGATTTCGTCATACAGACTCTCCAGTCTGTAGAGCAGCGCTCCTTGGCTTTGCTCCACCAGAAGGTTGGCTAGTTTGCCGAGCTCAGCTGCATACAACGCACCAGCAGGGTTGAAAAAACGTTCTTCGTTCGTTGCAAAGCGGTTGGGGAGCCCGTCATAGTCGAAGCCCTGGACGCGCCGCCCAGGGAAGACAAAGGGCAGGAAAGGCCGGGCAAAATGCCGGATGAGTAGCGTGTACCACCCCATGACCTCCACATTGGTCTGCAGGCCAATTGCTTTCGCCAGGCGCTCTGAAAGCTCGTGTTGATTCCGCTGAGTGAATGTCACAACCAATACCCGATGAGTAGGCGCCAATGCGGCGCAATGCTCGACCAAGCCTTGAGTTTTGCGAGATCCCGCGACAGCGAGGGTCAGATGGTTAGCCATGGATAAAGGCTGCCGCGGCTGCCATGTACGCCGGCGCGACGATGCGTTGCCTACTCTCAGCGATTCGAATGGCGGCTTCAGTTTTCTCTCTGGTCATCCATACATCGACACGAGCATCAGCACGAATGCCCAGAATGTCCCGCAGTGCGGCCTCGCCATTGTGATGGATCAGTTGAGGCTCCAATGTGTGCCCATGATCCACATCGCCGATGAAGAGTTCTCTGTGCTCTCCATCTAGCCAATCCTCAAGTGATTCTCGAAGAGATGCGGGATCCTGACCGTCATTGTCCCTCAAAACTGCAACCCTCTTGCCAAGCCGGGCACAAAGCTCCAGGCATCGGGCCAGGGAGAGGCTGCGCATGCTGAGGACATCAATGCCACAAGCCATCGGTGTCATCTGATAGCGATCATGGAAGATCCGCTCAAAAATGATTTCGTCGGACGGCCCCTCGACGAGAACCAGCCTGTCCGCGAGCGCCATTCGAAGCGTATCGTAGCCCGGAAGCTTCTTGTAATACCCTACAGTTTCCGGAGTTAGCCCAGTGATCGTTGTGACTGCATCACGATTGATCAGCATCAGCGAATCCAGCCCCAGCCTATTGAGCACGTAAGTACTGTGAGTGCTGATGAACAACTGTTGTTCTTCGCCGGCCAGCCGCTCAATGCGGTTTAGAAGTATGACCATACTGGTGTGGGAAAGGTGGTTCTCCGGTTCCTCAATCATAACCACACTAGTGCGATCGGCATGCCGGCCCATTGCCAGGGAGATTTTGATGGTGGCCTGCTGGCCTTGCCCGGCCATAGAGAACGGCACATTGTCTATGTGCGGTGCGACGGCCGAGTCCCAAGATGTCCTGGACGTCTGATCCATGGCCACTTTAAGGGGTTGTTGGTCGAGCGATGCTTCCACCTGCCCCAGTCGCTGATTGAGCGCGGCCAATGCTCCATCTGACATAGATGATTTTGCCTGCCTGTACTCCAAGGAGATCAAGGCCTTCTCGGAAGGCTCCAAGTGGTCATTCAATATCTGTCTAAGGTGGTAATCGACACCACCAAACGTCCTGATCGTGCGCGAGTCGATGATTGCAATGGAGAGATCCCGCGGACGGCGGGTGAGCTCTGAATCGCCGAAATGGCGCCACTCGATCTTGTAATACTCCACAGGGAGCAGCATCGACGGGTTTTCAGTCCACGCTTGAAGCTCTGCATCGTACTCAGGATTGGGTATGACGCGGAACACCACGCCAGGGCAAGCATGTGCAGGAATCGCGCTGTTATGCACGCCGCACAAAGCTTGCAGGTCAGGTCGGTTTTGCAGGAACAGCTCGATTTCGATTGTGGGCCAAACCGCCTCTCCAATCAGGAGACTGTCCAAAAATTCCGAGACTACCGCGGTGTTGAACCAGTAGGGATTGAGCTCTTCCGCTGCAGGTCTTCCCCCGATGCGTCCCGTCATCGCCAGAGCGATAGCCTCCATCAAGGAAGATTTACCTGCGTCGTTTCCACCAACAAGCAGATTGATCCTTGGGTTGGGCTCAAGCTCGAAGTCCCGATGGATTCTGTACCCTTTCACCTTGATCTTCGTGATCATTGTCTTTCCTTGCTAGAGGAATCCCGCTCAAGTGGCCGGGTGGTTGTGAGGAGTGTACAGCGGCTTGTGGATGGCGCCACCTTGGGTACTACGAGTGATCAGGTTCATGAATTTCCCGCGCCAGCGATCGGGGCGAGTGGCTTTTTCGTCTGTACTTAAGGCAACCAGCAACAGCCAAGAGAACCCGCGGCTATGTGTTTCCGAGAACGGCGAGCCCTAGCGGAAAACCAATTTTCTCAAAAATTGGCTTGGTTGTTTGTATTCAAAGCATAAGCGCAGCCTTCGGCTGCGAAGAAGGCGACTCCCCCTCAGCCCCTGCGGGGCAATGCAGATGCGAGCCTGGCAACAGAGACCAAATCTGGAAACCGTCAAAAGCAAAAACCGAACCGGCAAAACCGTGTGTGAACCTTGCAGATCACCTGCGACTGCACACCACTCGCTTTTTTCTTGTCCTCAAATATAGAACTCCGTCTCGCGAAAAAAATTTCAAGGGTGCATGCAGGAAAATACTTTAAATACAGAGAAAGTCACTGATTATATGAGGTTAATCAGTGAAAACAACTAGATCACGGTGAGCGATGGGCACGGGCAGTCCGCGCCGGGAAAGCTGCAGGCCTATCCCGATGCTGGCCTGAAAAGGTTCTTCCTTAAGACTGGCGGGAAGGTCTCTGTGGTACTGTCAGATGCTCTACGTCGGGTACTTCCGCTGAAAATGGTTGCGGGCTTTTCTCGCCTGACATTGGCCAGGAGCATCTATGTCGCTGAAAGCAGCTTTCGCCACTGTACTGAAAACCATGCGCATTAGCCGCGGGTTGACGCATAAGGATATGGCAGTAGCGAGCAGCCGTGGCTACATGCTGAAGCTGGAACACGGCCGATCAAGCCCTACGGTAGAGAAGCTGACTGCGATAGGTGATGCGATGGGGCTCAGCCCTTTGACGCTTTTCACACTGACGTTGAGTGTGGAGAGCGGTCAACCGATTGATACCCTGGTACAGCGGTTGAAAGCTGACGTTGCAGATCTGGAGGCCAATGGCGCGCTCAGCGGCCTAGTAGTCTCATCAGCGACTCCTATCTGCATAACAAAGCCCTCGTCGGCACGCCGGCACAAGGCTATTTACCCGTCATCTCAAGCTGAACTGTGCTTTGCCGAGTAGCAGAGGTTGAGATCGCCGAGTGTCAGAGTCCAAGGTCAATCGAAAACAGGATATCCCTTAGCTCAACTGGAACGGCCTCCTCTTCTACAAGGCGTTTTAGCACCTGATAAATCAGATGTGACCGTAACTGTTCCCGGACAGGGATGTAGCTGCTGTCGGTGCGCGGCAAATCCGCGCTGGGCAGGACGCGCTCAAGCACTGCAAACGCTACGGCGCCAACGTCTTGCTTGTAGATGCGAGTGAAACTGTCCAGGCCCGGTTTACGGCGGTAGCTGGCGACTGCATCACCCACTATCGCCATGAGAGAATCACGATAGTGCTCAGCGGCGTACAACCACACCTGCGCTTCCTGCTCAACCTTCAATGCCCTGTCCTCCTCGCTTCCAATCGGCGCGCAATATTCGACCAAAGCGTGCTTGAGCGCCAGGGGGCGGGCTGCAGTTCAACCATCTAGGGATTTTCGAACATGCACATTCAACTTGATCTGAACCGTAACGACCGCGACGCACTGCTACGACACTGCCAAGAGTTTGTTCCTGAAAGCGGAGATGCCCGTGAAGACGCCCGCCTGGCTGAAGCTTTGGAGGCGCTAATCGCTGCGTTGGAAGAGGCTATTTGAAGTGCAGGAGAGATGTTGTCGAAAGCTGCCTCAATAGACCAGTTGAGGCGCCTAAGGTGCAAAGGAGTACATGTGTACTCTTGGGTTTTCTCACCCATCGCGAGACGCTACCAAGATTATGGTCTCACTGAGAATCAGGCGTATGAAGAGCAGCGCCACGATCCATTCACCTCCGCAACACAGCCCTGACATAGCCTTGTAAGCAGATGGCTTTGTTGGGGATCCGTTTAAGTAATCTCGCCCCAGCGCTCCCTTCGTCTGTTCCGCTTGGCCCGCCTCGTGAAATCCGTAAGAATGTCATCTGGCCATTACCAACTGTACGGAATACTCATATGCCACGGAAGCGCAAAGGGAGCGGCGGCGGGCCGATCGCTCTGTACGCCTTGTTATTCGTTGTTGCCCTTGTGGCGCAAGTTCCAAAGCAAGCGTGGATCACCCTTGGAGTTATCTTGGGCGTAAGTGCGTTGGTATGGGCCGTCAGACGCGCCACCCAGGCAAAGCGTTACGCGCCTGAAGATGACATTGTTGCGGAGATCGCCGCTGAATCTCGACAGGCAACCTCCCCCAGTCTCACCGTCCAGTTTGGCACCAGTACCCGCGAGCGAGACTTCCATACTGTCCAAGTCGGTTCGTCCAGCGATAGTCAGAACTACGCCATCCCAAAGCCAAGTGCAAAGCCCATGGGCGTTCGCTGGCTTGCAGAAGGTGAGTCCATCACCGTGGCCGGATTGGCTATCCCGGGTGGAATGCTCTACATCACCGAGCGGGCAACCCAGTTCGGTCAGACTGAACCGTCCCTGATTGATGCAACGCTTCGAGTCGCACGCTCACCCATGAGCCTTACAGAGCGGCAGATGCCTTATTGGCCAAGTTACCGAAGCATCACGCCTGAGGCGCGGCGAGCGTATCTGCAATGGTTGGCAGGAGGTCGCCGCCAGCCTGCGGATGCGGGATACGTATTCCTGTTTTTTTACGGGCTTGAACGCCGCGCGCTGATCGATGCACCGAGCGATCCTCAGGCGAAGGCAGAGATCCCTGCCATCAAGGCCGAGGTCGAACGCTTGCTTGGTCTCTACGGGGACAACCATTCTTTCCGCGGCTACGCTACCCGCTTTCTCGCCCATATCGACGCGGGTTCTGTTCAACCTCAAAGCTATATGAGTGAACCCACCGCCAGTGCCGCAGATGGGTACGAGCTGTCCATGTCACTGAGAGTCGCGCTCGGTCAGATGGCCGTGGATAAATACCCTCTCAATCCGAGCTGGGCATTGGCCTGGGCGCTCGCAGAGCCCAACATTTCCAGGCGTACACCTGTGACCCGTTGTCCTGAGCAATTCGCAGCACTCTTCAAAAACGAATTCGCAAAACGTTATCCCAACGGCATTGTGCTGCCTCAGAACAAGACCAAGCTGAAGATTGCCTATCGCCCTGCTTCTTCCGGATTGAACATCCCGGCAGCAGCCGTGGGCGACCTCCCGGATGTCGCCGCAACCTCAGGAACGCGTAACAAGCTGCAGGTTATAGTGGAGGATTGCACCACCGTTCTAGACGCTTACAGTCGGTATCTGGGGCGTAACCCAGACGCTGGAGATAGCCTGGAAGCCATCCTGCAGTTGCCAACAGAGCTCTGGCCTGCTGAAGCGAAAGCAGAGCTCGAACAGTTGGAACAACGCGTCGGCGGCGAAACCATCTGCATGAGTTTCGCTGAGCTGGCAGGTCGTTTCAAATCCGCCGGCGCGCTTTCCCGCGACAAAGTCGTGGCACTCGCCCGGGCTTTGGAAAGCAAGCGGATCGGATTAGAGCCCGATGTGCTTTCTGGCAGCCGTACGCCCAAGGCAGAAGACACTATCGCGTTGTTCGCAGCGGACTCTGATGAAGGCACTCTTCGTTCGACCGATGCTTACAGCGCTGCAGCAGTGACTTTAGACCTGGCCAGTGCAGTGGCTGCGGCAGACGGTGACACCTCGCTAGAAGAGGTGAGTCTGCTGTCCGGCCACATTGACTCATGGGATCACCTCTGCGTAGCGCATCGAAAACGCTTGAAGGCGCACCTCCAGATTCAACTGAAGCAACCGCCGACATTGGCAAGCCTCAAGAAGAAGCTTGAGCCGCTGACGATCGAGGCCAAGCGGAAAATTGCAAGCTTCCTGGCCCACCTGGCACAAGCGGATGGCGAGGTGACGCCACAGGAAGTTAAGCTCCTTGAGCGCGTATACAAGTCGCTCGCCCTCGATCCGCAGTTCGTCTACAGCGACCTCCACAGTGCAGCTGTTCGGCCCTCCCATGGAGTGGAGGCACTGACTGCGAATGCCGCGCTGGCCACTGCGACACAGACATCAGAAAGCACTGGCTCTGGCTTTGCACTGGACATGGACAAGGTCGCTCGCTTGCAACAAGAAACGGCGGAAGTGTCGGCGCTCCTGGCCAGCGTCTTCAATGAAGAATCGCTGACTGAGACGCCTAGCGCCCTGGAGCCCGAGGCGCCCCAACGGCAGGAAGAAAGTAGCGCCGAACAGCTTGCTACCGTACATGGCTTGGACGTCGAGCATTCAGCGTTCCTTCGACTTCTGGTGTCACGGTCTGAGTGGAGCCGTGCCGAGCTGGAAGACGCAGCCAGTGATATGGAACTGATGCTGGATGGCGCCTTGGAGCGGATCAACGACACAGCGTTTGAGCTGTTCGACATGCCCGTGACCGAAGGTGATGATCCCATCGAAATCAACCCCGACATTCTGGATGAGCTAGCCCTATGAGTAAGATACGAGCCAAGGATCGCGACGCGGTCATTCAATCGCTGCGTGCGGGCGTAGTGCCCCGTGTTGGGCAGCATCTCATCCAGGTAGGTCGAGCGGGTGAACTCGATTCGCTGCTCAAAGATGTGGATCGTCTTGCGGATGGCGGCTCGGCTTTTCGCGTCGTCGTTGGCGAGTACGGCGCGGGCAAAACCTTCTTCCTAAACCTGGTGCGCGGCATCGCCATGGAGCGCAAGCTTGTCACCATGCACGCCGATTTGAATCCAGACCGCCGCCTTCACGCTTCAGGTGGCCAAGCGCGCTCGCTTTACTCGGAGCTGGCTAAAAACATGGCCACCCGCACCAAGCCAGAAGGCGGCGCTCTGCAGGGTATCGTTGAGAAGTTCATCTCCCAGGCTAAGACGGAAGCCAAGACCAAAGGTGTCGAGAGTGAGGCGGTCATTCGTGAGTACCTGGCAGAGCTCACCGAGATGGTCAATGGGTATGATTTTGCCGACGTCATTGCCGCCTACTGCCGCGGCTTCGAGGAAGGTAACGAGCAGCTCAAGGCTGACGCCATTCGTTGGCTACGGGGGGAATTCTCCACCAAGACTGACGCCCGCGCTGCGCTGGGCGTGCGGACGATCGTCGATGATGTTTCTGTCTACGACCAGCTGAAATTGTTGTCACGATTCGTACGCCTGGCTGGTTTCGGCGGCTTGATGGTCTGCCTGGATGAACTGGTCAACCTGTACAAACTGGCAAACACCCAGGCCCGTAACGCCAATTACGAACAGATTCTGCGCATCCTCAACGATTCGTTGCAGGGTTCCGCTGAAGGCCTGGGTTTTGTATTGGGCGGCACACCAGAGTTTCTGATGGACACTCGTCGGGGGCTCTACAGCTACCCTGCCCTGCAATCCCGCCTCGCTGAAAACAGCTTTGCTAAGTCTGGCCTGGTCGACCTTTCTGGGCCTGTCATTCGACTCAGCAGCCTGACACCTGAAGACTTCTACGTGCTTCTGCAGAAGCTGCGTAGTGTCTACGCCTACGGTGAGTCTGAGAAGTTTTTGCTGCCAGATGAAGCCGTCCCCGCTTTCATGGCGCACTGCAACCAGCGCTTGGGCGAGGCATATTTCCGGACGCCGCGCACGACAATTACGGCTTTCATCAACTTGCTCGCGGTGATCGAGCAGAACCCTACCGCCGATTGGCGAACTTTGCTGGGCGCCGTGGAGCTGACCAAAGATGAGGCCGGGCAGCAAGATCTTGAAGTTGAGGCCGACGATGAGCTCGCCAGCTTCAAGCTCTGACTCTTCTTCGTTCGAGCGTTTACACCCGGAGGTTCAGCAATGGATCTGGTCACAGGGGTGGACGTCTCTGCGTGATGCGCAGGAGTGGGCGGTACCGGCATTGGTGGGCGCCGATCGCGATGTGATCATTGCAGCGTCCACTGCCGCAGGTAAAACAGAGGCCGCATTCCTGCCGATCCTGACCAACCTGCTCAACAACAGTGAGCCAGCCGGCGCGGTGCTGTATATCAGCCCGCTCAAGGCGTTGATCAACGATCAGTGGGACAGGCTTAGCCGGCTATGTGAGAGGCTCGAACTGCCCGTCGTTGCTTGGCATGGCGATGTGGCAGCAAGCAAGAAACAACGGTTTTTGAAAACGCCTGAGGGCATCTTGCTGATCACTCCGGAGTCCCTAGAAGCCCTGTTCGTAAACAGAGGCTCAGGCTTACCTGGGGCTTTTCAGAACCTTCGCTACATCGTCGTCGATGAGCTTCATGCCTTCATCGGAAGTGAGCGTGGAAAGCAGCTGCAATCGCTCATGCAACGGGTTGAAATCGTCGTGGGTAGAACGCTTCCCCGTGTAGGGCTTTCGGCGACACTTGGGGAGATGTCGCTGGCCCGCAAGTTCCTGAGGCCAGCGTGCCCGGATGGCATCACGGTTATTGAGTCAAAGTCCTCTGGCCAAGAGCTCCAGGTACAGGTGCGGGGCTACATTGAGCAGCCCATGCAACAGCTGGTGGTGGAACACCCGGGGAATGCGTCAACAGATGAAGGCGCAGAGAAGGAAGACACCTCAGGTACCAAAGTGGCTATCGCAGGTCACCTGTACAAGGTGCTGAGGGGGCATAACAACCTGATCTTCCCCAACAGGCGCCAAGAGGTTGAATGGTTTGCCGACCGTCTGCGCTCACTGTGCGAGAACGATGGTGTTCCGAACGAGTTCTGGCCGCATCACGGTAGCTTGTCCAAGGAGCTACGCCAGGATGCTGAGCGGGCGTTGAAAGCGGGAGATCCTCCAGCTTCTGCCGTATGCACTACCACCCTGGAACTGGGTATAGACATCGGTAGCATCAGGACGGTCGCACAGATCGGCTGTCCACCCTCTGTGGCAAGTCTAAGGCAAAGGCTTGGCCGCTCGGGTCGCCGCGCCGGTGAGCCTGCGATGCTCAGGACGTACTGCCGGGAGCGCCCTATAACAGATAAGTCGGATCTCTCCGATCAGTTACGTGAGGGCCTTGTCCAAACGGTCGCCATGATCAGATTGCTAATCAGTGGATGGTTTGAGCCGCCTCGATCGGGAGGCCTACACGCCTCGACGCTGGTGCAACAGTGTCTATCCTCAATTGCTCAGCTCGGCGGTGCTTCTGCGGCGCAATTATGGGGAAATCTCATCGCAAGCGGCAGTTTTGCGAGCGTCACCCAGCCTGATTTCCTGGCTTTGCTCAAGGGTATGGGTGAGAAGGAATTGATCGTCCAGGACAGCTCAGGACTTCTGCTACCAGGCGAACTCGGGGAGCGGTTGATCAACCACTATGAGTTCTACACCGCCTTCACAAGCGATGAAGAGTTTCGTTTGCTCCAGGATGGGAAGCCACTTGGCTCGCTGCCCGTCAGCAAACCCCTGACCAAGGGACAGCGCATCATCTTCGGCGGAAGGCGTTGGCAGGTTCAGGATGTCGACCTCGAAGCAAAGGTGATCGTGGTCACACCGGCGCGGGGCGGCGAGCCCCCTCAGTTTGATGGGCTTGGTGCCCAGGTGGATGATCGTGTCAGGCTTGAAATGCGGAACGTGTTGATGGAAACCACATCCTGCCCCTTCCTGGACAAACACGCTCAAGCGCTCCTAGACGAGGCTCGGAGTAACTTCCGCGCTCTCGGGTTGGGTGACGCGGCGATTATTGGCTCTGCCAGCGTAAGCCATGTGGCAACCTGGCGAGGGGATTACACCAACGATGCGCTGGCCTTGTTGCTCAGGCATGTGGGCATTCAGTGTGAAAACGCCGGGCTATTCCTGGAAGTTGCATTCGGCGCGGAGGACACATTGCGAGCGTTGCGCGTGGTCGGTAAAATGGACATCTCGAACGTAGAGCCGATCTTGGAAAATGTCGAAAACATGATCCGAGAGAAATGGGATTGGGCCCTTCCCCGCCCGCTCCTCATGAAGTCGTTCGCCTCAAGCCATCTTGATCTCCAAGCCGCGGTAACCACAGCTCAACTCCTTACACTGGAGTCGCAGGGAGAGGAATAGCAATAGCAATAGCACTACTCTCCTACATCCCGTCGCCCATTTTTCGAGACCGGCATCGACATCGGAAAGCTTCTGCATCAACTCAGCTTCCCTCTACTTCCTCGCGGCGACCTCGGACAGGGCATAACTAGCCTCTGCGTTGGCCTGCTCGGACAAGTTGGCATCAAACGCAATTTCCGGCTTCGTGCTCCCCCCGGTTGACTCCTTGGTCACCCCAAGTGAAGAGGTGTACTCCAAAGGCTGCTTTTTCACGAAGAACATGTGGAGTTTCAGGCGACCGCGGCCCAATCATGACTTTGCATGTGTGGTGTCGGTTTCATTCAGCGCGTTCGATCCATTTGATTCCCCGCCGAACCAGGATGACCCCAGCCAGGGGATGAGATATCGATATGTAGGCCTGAAGCACAGGGTGCTAGCCGCCGAGGGAGTGAATGTTTGTGGGCTAAAGATAGTGCGCGCTATCGTTGGCGTTCTGAGCAGTGTGGAGCGTACAGATGCGGCTCTTCAGCGAGCTCATCTTCAATCAGGAGTTTGGTATGGGACACCTCAGCCTGGAGGACGTCTACCCCGATGACGTTGATAAATATGGCCATATGCGTGTGGGGATGACCGACCTCTATGTCAAAGATAACCACGCCATCTATGGTGCGGTTACGCGTGGGGAATGTCGCGAGCTGACCAGCATGTTGCTGCGTGACGCAGCGGTGCAGATGATCATAAGCGCTAAGCTTTCAGCGTTGCCCGAGGATTACGATCCGTGGATCAGCAGGATTGAGCGCAATCGCGCCTTACGGGCAAGGTATGGGGACAAATTCGATCCTTGGGACGATGACTAACAGTCCCTTGTCCGATCACAAATGCAACGACTCAGTCGCCCCTTGCGGATACCGACCGTCAAACGAGTTGATGGTGAGATTCGATTGCAAGTGCTTAACCTCCTGGTCACTCAGTTTGCAGCCTTCAATACAGTGGGGGAATCAATGCTCTCGATTGTTGCAACTCGGCGGAGCGCAGATGGACGCTTCGCTGCAGATGCCGAACGCACGCAGGTACTAGTAAGCCTGAAGGTAGAGGGTATGGCAGGCGCTGGTTCGCATGGGGACTACCTGGCTCGGATCGCGAGCTGCGAATTCTGGAAGGAGTACAAATGTACGCAGCGATGTGCTAATGGGTTCAAGGTTCTCTGGATTACGCCTGCGAGTCATCCGCCGCACTCGATACGCGCAAAGCCGTGAGCTCAGCCTCTGCGGTGGTGAGTTTGTGTGCCAGAGCCACCTCCCTTAGCTTCGCGGCTGCGAATTGCGACTGAGACTCACCAGCCTCTTTAGCCTTCGCTTCCAACTGTTGAGCTAGCAGTTCCTTCGCACCTTCCGCACGCGCAGTAATAGCATTGGCAATGCTCAGCTCACCCCGCAGGGTTTCGACAGCCTCACGATGTTGCGAGGCTTCCCTGGCATGCTGGCGATTTTCGGCAATGAAGCGCTCATTATCCCGGATCAATCGGGTGATCTCCTCCTGCTTGACCATGAGCGCCTGCTGAATGACGGTCAGCTCCTGCTGCAATTGATAGACCTGGGACTCGTGGCGGTTTAGATCTTGGTCTCGCTGTTCCTTGATCGAAGCACGATAGTGTTCCAGGGCCTCCCGGGCATGCATATGCTTCTGCTCCAGAGACTGGATCTGCCCATCCTTCTCTTGAATCCGGACTTCGAGATCACCGTTGCTCTGGGTGAGCCTAGCGTTGCGCGTGATCTCAGTCTGCAGCGTGGACTGAGTGGTTTTGAGTTCTTCAGTTTGAGCTGCCAAGACATCCCCTTGCGCCCTGAAACGGAGCTTGAGTTCATCGAGCTCGCTCTCTAATGCCTCGGCTCGGGAGATCAATAGCTTGCGCTCGTGCTCGAACTCCGCCCGTGCCTCAAGAAAGGCCTGGCTGCCCTCCTCCTGGACTTGATCCAACAGGCTTTCGACGACCCCGCGCAGCGCGCCGCTCATGCGTTCACGAGGGTTCGCTTCTGATCCTGGAGATTCCAGCTGCTTTAGATACCGAGCGATCGTGGTCTTTGAACCCGTATTTCCAATCTCCACCCGGACTGCATCGATGCTGGGATACACACCGCGCATTAGCAGGCTATTCCGCGCCTTTTGCACCACCGCTAGGTTAACGCCGCCTCGCGCCATACCCCCTCCAGACTATTTCGTGTCATGTCACATGTCATGCAATTACATAATACGAAAATTCCAAACCCTGCTGGTAAGTTGCCGACAACTGGCAAGATATAATCGAGGTTTATGGCTTGTTAGAGCCTTGAGCAGGGGTAAAATGGCCTTAACGTCGGTACAACTGGCGAAAACGAGCCACACAAGATTCGAAACGATGAAGGCGGGTGGTAGAAGTGGTGAGCAAAGCAGATAGGTACTTGGAGGCGAGCGTTCGTCAGAACACGTCAAGGAGCTATGCGGCCGCCCTCTCCCATTTCGAAATCACCTGGGGCGGCTTCCTGCCCACCACTACTGAGTCCGTTGTGCGCTACATCGCTGAGTACGCCGACCAGTTGGCGCTGAGCACGCTGAAGCAACGCCTGGCTGCGCTAGCGAATTGGCACCAAAGCAACGGTTTCCCCGACCCCACCAAAGCCTCCAAGGTCAGGCAGTTGTTGAAAGGCATCCGGGCGGTACATCCCGTGCAGCAGAAGCAAGCAGCTCCTCTAGCGCTACTGCACCTCGAAAAAGCAGTGGCGCACCTGGAGGATGAGGTTGCTCAGGCAAGAGCCGCCGGCAACATGGCTGCCCTTCTGAAGGCGACCCGTGACATTGCCCTCGTCACCATTGGCTTTTGGCGGGGATTCCGGGGAGATGAGCTGGCTAGGCTCTCGATCGAGAACACCCATGCCGAGCGCTATGTGGGCATCAGGTTCTACCTGGGCTCCAGTAAAGGGGATCGGCAGAACATTGGCCGCGAGTACAAAACACCATCACTGAACAAGCTCTGCCCGGTGGAGGCGTATTTGAACTGGATTGAAGTCGCTGGCCTCACCTGTGGCGGCGTATTCCGCGGAATCGATCGCTGGGGCAACATCAGCGATCGCTCGATCGCCGCCCATAGCCTGATTCCCCTCCTTCGCGACACTCTGAATCGTTGTGGCTTACCGTCCGAGATCTACAGTGCCCACTCGATCCGGCGAGGATTTGCCACATGGGCAGCAAGTTCAGGCTGGGATCTCAAGACGCTGATGGAGTACGTCGGCTGGAGCGATATGAAGTCGGCGCTTCGCTATGTAGAGCCTGCACAGCAATTTGGCGGGCTCATCAGAAAGATAGGCTGACTGCTAAAGTGCGAGCCGGTGAGCTCCGGCGCGAGAAGGCGTGGATGAGGGATCGCCCCAAGTCGATCCTACTGCTTCGATTTCCGGGGCTGTCGTCCCCTTGTGCCATCGTCTGTCGCAGGCTGTTTACGTCGAACTTGCTTGGACTTGGGTTCCGCAACGTGGACTCCCCTACGTTTCGTAAGATCGATGCCTATGACCCGTACATCTTCAACGTGTGGGTAACGACTGGCAAGTACCGACCAGTGGCTCTGCAGCGCTTCAATGAGTTCCGAAAAGCCTACCGTCCGACCAGTGTCTGGTAACGTCCATTTAGAGCCTGCTTTCTCGCCCTGATGGATGAGCAGGAAGATTCCTCGACTCGATCGCCTGTCCCGTAGATAGTCACCGCATAGTTGTGCATCTAGGCGCTCAAAAAGCTTTGGCCCTGTCCATTTTTCAGCAAGCTTCAGCTCGGCCGGTACCGGGCCAATATCGGCTCCCGCATGGAATCGAAGGTCTGGTCTTTTCGCGTCAGCCAGCTCCTCTTCTTGGGGAATCATATAGCGGGTGCCTGCGCGTTGCTGGCACCAGTCACCGATGTAGTTTCGCATCTCTGTCTCAAGCGTTACTCGCTTCAGAACCTCAGCGATGCTGGAGTCGCCATCCTCAAGGTCTCGTTTAAGGTTTTCAAGCCGGTCAACCGCCAGATACCAGAGGTCACGATGATTATTTGGCGTACGCTCGAGTTCTTTGTGGAAATCGACGACCTGGCCTGGTGACCATGCCGACATGTCCGCGTCTGCTGTAGCTTTTCCTTTTGCCCAAGACTCAGCCCAAGGCCTGTATTGTTGAGATGGGTGCTTTAGAGATATCTCCATGAGCGCAAGGTAGGCCTCTTTTCCCGGAATCGCCCGGATGTTAGAGAAAAGCGCCTCACGTGCATGCTGAGCATCATCTCGCAGACCTGGTGAAAAAACGCCGCCGCCACTTCGATCAATATCGTCCTCAGCCTTGATGTGCTCGTGCATGAGCAAAAAGAGCGCTTTGAGGTGGTGAACGGTCTTGAACGCCTGCCTTGAACCCTTATCGCCGCGGAATGTGCCCATCAAAGCAACTAGGAACCGCATTGCAAAGTCAGACTTGGCCGTTTCGCTCGTCTGGGCCAGGCGCGAACTCAGGGCGGGGACTGCTACTGCTGGATCAGTTCCGACCCAAAGTGCGTACCACTTTGCTGCTAAATCGAGATCTTTAGCGGATAAGGCATTCTCGGCGGCTAAAGCGGCCAGGGCCACATCCTCCAGAGAGGACTCCTTCAATATCGCTAGCAATTCACTTAGGCTTGCGGGATCAGAGATGGGCTTTTTGAGGCGCTCTAAAATCAATGGCGCCAGGCTGTTGAACATCCAAGGCGTATTCCATACCACCTTGTGGAGCACCTCATTTTTTGGCATTTCAGAAGTGCTCGCTTCAAGCTCGTACGCAATCTCACCGAACACTAGATCAGTGACAGTCTCAGGCTGGAGGTCGTACAGCGCAGTGAGCCAAGACGGAAACCCGTTGAGCTCTAGCAGAGCATATCGAGTGGCCAGTGCCACATCAGCTGGGCTCAACCGATTAAACGAATCGGCATCTTCGGAGGACTCGATGATCAGACCAGCAAGGCCAAGTATGACCTCTATACTCACAGAGTTCGACGCGGCGCCCTCCGAACGGAGTTGCGGGCGGTAACCGCGCCAAAAACCTATTACGCCCTTTCGAAAAGCACGAGCCACCTCTTCTCCAAACATTGGAGTTATCGCGGCCCAATTTCCGTCGCCCCAACGAAGAGAATCGGAGCTGGCGCCCTGCATGACTCTGAGGAGATAGACTTGATCATTGGTCGCTTTGCCGGGGTGTGGCGGCTGTGCTAGCTCAGCCAAATGAGCAGTCAGATGCTCCTGCCATTGTCGCTCCCGATTCTCCCGCTCCTGCTCCCGCGCTTCCGCTTTCCGTTTGTTTTCGGCCTGCTCCTTTATCAATTTTTCACTGTAGTCAACGGCTGGCCGCTGGTATTCTTGGAGCTTTGCCTCTAGCTCAGGCTGTCCGTTACTAAGACTATGTAATTGGTTGCGTGAGTGTGCCGGGTTCTCCATCTGCTGGTGCCACGTATACGCCATGGTAAGGGCGATCAACTTGTCATCCAGCAACGGGCGTTGTGCAATGTCAGAGCAGAATGTGTCGAAATACCGGCTGTCGAAACTCCAGTAACCGGCATGCCCGTCCACTTGCCAATACTCGTTTAACCCTTCCCCCTTACTGGCTCGCTCAACTCGAGATTCTGCCACATCATGCCAGAAGAGCTGATGATTCAGCTCTGACCATTGGGGTACACGCTCTCTCAAGCTCTCGTCCACTGTCGAAGTATCGCCTTCACCGTATATTCTGGCCCTGGGGATTTTTCTCATGACTGAGAGCACTTTGGCATCGAAGGTGCTAGGGGCCCTGACCTTGATCAAGCGATCGACCATTAGGCCTGCCGCCCTCAGCAACCAGCCGTAGCGCTTGGAAATGCGGCAGTAGCTTTTGTCTGTGAAAGGAGGAACCTCCAGGAGCTCGTTCAGTCTGACCGTAAGGTTGCTGAGTTGCTCAAGCGGTACTTGGGAAAGATAGTCCGGGAGAGATCTAGTGAGCCGATCGGAGGAGTATCGCACGGGCTTGGCTGCTCGCTTAACAGCTTCAACAAGCCATTCAAGGGAGCAATCGTCCACGGGCAGATCTTGGACAAGCTCGGCCAACCATTCCCGATCAATGTTTTCGCTCTCTGATAGAACAGCAGTACGAACCTCTTGTATCTCGGCAGGAGTGCAAACTGCCGAAAGCGCTCGGAATGCGGCGATTCGTGAGTATTTTTCTCGAGAGCTCAGTGCAAAAGCCTTAGCTTCAGCCGCGGCTCCTCTAAGCTCGCCCTGCCAAACCATACGAAGCAGAAAACCAGCGATGTCACCATCCTCCCCGTACTCAGCCAGAAGCGCTTTAATGTCAGAGGTCAGATCCTCGTTAGCGAATCGTTGCACGGCAGAATATTCAGGAAAGGACAACGCGTTAGCAGGCCCACTCATCCGCTCACACAGCTGGCGTAAAATTACACTACGCGTCGCAAGAGGCAGTTGGCTGGGATCTCCACCCTCCAAGAGCACCTCGGGCGCGAGACGAGCGACTCGCTTCAAGATGCGACCATCAAGAATCGCCAGCCAAGGCAAAATGGGCCGCATTGTTGGGACGATTACCTCGAGCCCGTACTGCGAGCGGAAGAATAGATTCTCGATCTGCATCCGCGAGGCATCACTAACAATCAGCTTGTGAAGCCACTCAGCCGTCAGGAATTCGCGTACAGAACGATGATGAAATCGGACAGTCCCGTAGATGCCTTGCTCGAAAATAGGTCGGCCAAGAAGAATCTCACATGCTGCATCATCCCACTTCGGTAGAACCTCTTTTACGGGGATCCCCTTTCGATTGTCCACGCCGTCTGGCACACGGATCGCCGATTCCTGGCCAAGCGTGCAAGCGGCAGCGATTAACTGTGCCCCTTTTCTGAGCTTTTCCATAGCTATCGGCTTCAGCGCGGACTGATCGGGCTTCGCTTCCAGAAGGCGGCGAGCAACGCTTGCCTTCATCAACTCCAGCCTCGAGCCCATTTTATGATTGGCTTGCCAATATTCGATGAGCTCGGTGAGGTCTTGCGGGCGAGTTGTTAGGTCTGCTGCATCTGCTCGCTCTACCGCGGTGAGAAATTCCCGTATGTCCTCTACACCCTTGCCTGATAAGAACGCCTCCATCTGCTTGCCCTGAATATCCTCAAGGCTGACGATCAGAACGGATGATGCTCGCTGCCGCCGCTTCCTGATGACATTGAGATCCTGATCATCTTGCTCAAAATCGTTGTCGGTAACCTTGTGAGGCAAGTGTTGATGGCACAGAAGATAATCGGACTTAGCTCGCCAGGCGGTGCTGCGCCCCGTCAAGATGACATGCGCTAATTGAGCGATAGGAGCGATCAGTCGCCCAATTTTTTTAATCGCGAGCTCAAAATCTTTGGGATCACGTAAGCGGGCTTCGTCAACAGAGTCGAGCAACAGCCAGCCCTCCTCCCCGGAGCCCACCCACGCCTTGAATTCTTCGTGGTCACCTTCCTCAAAGGCATCTTCGATATCCGACCTCACATGCTCCAAGCGGATAAAGAACGCGTGCTTACCTTCCTCCCGTAGCGTCCGGGCCACATGGCGAATCTCCTGAGTCTTCCCGGAACCTGCCTCAGACAGGATCACTACCCTGTGGTGTGCCAAGAGATCTTGCCATTGCAGTTGCTGACCGTTGAGCGTACGTCGGCCGAGCGCAGTGTTATCGTCATCCCCAGGATCAACAGCTAACTCATGGAACGTGCGGTTGATTTGGATGTAGTCACTCGAGAAGGCAGCCATTGCAAAAGGTCTCCTGGGCGAAGGGAAGCGGCATCGAGCATACCCTATGGCAAGATAGGCTTGGTCACTGGGCTTGCCAGTTTTTGTTGAACCTGTCGACGAAAAAAGGGCCGTGGAATCAACCCCCGCGGCCCTTCACGATTGCATCTGCTCTGCGAGATTCTCCCTGCTAGAAACGCTGTTCAGGTAGTCATCTACATAGGCCCGATCTTATAGCAGATAGAAAAAGCTGCTAGTTCCCTTAGGGAAATCCTGAAGAAGACTTCCCAAATCTGGTGAAATACGCCGACCCCGTTGCCTGAGTTTCCCGATGAAGCAGATGACCTTCGCCGACGCCGAGTACGCCGGCAAGCGTAAGCAGACCCGCAAGGAGTTGTTCCTGATCGAGATGGATCAGGTGGTGCCGTGGCAGGGACTGATTACTCTGATCGAGCCGCACTACCCGAAGGGCGAAGGTGGCCGTCCGGCGTATCCGTTGATGGCGATGCTGCGCGTGCACCTGATGCAGAACTGGTTCGGCTACAGCGACCCGGCTATGGAGGAAGCGCTTTACGAAACCAACATCCTGCGCCAGTTTTCTGGGCTGAGCCTAGAGCGCATCCCCGACGAAACCACCATCCTCAACTTCCGCCGCCTGCTGGAAAAGCATGAACTGGCGGCTGGGATTCTGGCCGTGATCAACGGCTACTTGGGCGATCGCGGCCTGTCGCTGCGCCAGGGCACCATCGTCGATGCCACACTGATCCACGCGCCGAGTTCGACCAAGAACCAGGACGGTAAGCGCGACCCGGAAATGCACCAGGCCAAGAAAGGTAATCAATGGTAGTTCGGCATGAAGGCCCATATCGGGGTGGATGATGAGTCGGGCCTGGTGCATAGCATGGTAGGCACGGCAGCCAATGTGGCCGATGTCACTCAGGTCGATAAGCTGCTGCACGGCGACGAAAATGTGGTCTGTGCCGATGCTGGTTATACCGGAGTGGAGAAACGCCCCGAGCATGAAGGTCGCCAGGTCATTTGGCAGATTGCCGCCCGGCGCAGCACCTACCAGAAACTGGGCAAGCGTAGCGTTCTGTACAAAGCCAAGCGCAAGATCGAAAAAGCCAAGGCTCAAGTCAGAGCGAAGGTTGAGCACCCGTTCCGGGTGATCAAACGTCAATTCGGCTATGTGAAAACTCGCTTCCGTGGCCTGGCCAAGAATACGGCACAGTTGGTGACACTGTTTGCGCTGTCGAATCTATGGATGGCCCGTCGGCATTTACTGAGCAATGCAGGAGAGGTGCGCCTGTAATGTGGGGAATAGCCGCCGCGAGGTGTTCGCAGCGGCTAAAAAGACAGAAATGAGTTAGCGATCTGAGCATTTTTGATCGACTTGTCACTTTCAAAATCGGTGGTGGCCGAAGTCAGCCAAAAACATATGGCTACTTCAGACCATCCTTAGGCGCAGGCTCAGCTATACCTCTAGCCTGCCCTTGCGAATGGAGTCCAAAATCTCAGGAATCTCATAGTAGCTTTCGTACCAAATCACATTGACACCAAGCTCTTTTAGCAATTCCTCATTGAGGCTGTGGTGTCTTTCAAGGAATCGGCTTAGAACTTCGCGGGAGATCTTTAGAGTCTTCCCGCGTTCCTCTTTGAGGAATTTTTCTTCGCTCAATCTGCGCATAAACGCAAAATGCTTCGGTCTCTCCAGTGATTTCGCGCTTATTTCTAGGAGCCGGCGCAAATTTGGATCTGTCAATGAAAGTCCAATCAGCAGACAAGACGTATCTTTAAGGTTGCTCAGTTGCACGAGATTAGACCAGTGGTACGCTTCACCGTAAATGTGGTGATAGCCCTCTTCTGAGAATACCATCGTTGTACGATCTAGGTTCACGTAGGCCGATCTGTCCTCCGGAAGAAAGCCGTGTACATGGTACACCGGCAGCTCTTCTGCGCTTGGCGTCTCGAACTCTTCAAAAATGCTTCTAAAGTCAAGGCCTCGATTGGTCAGGGCGCGCTCGATTAAGTCATCAAAGTTATAGGTTAGTATTGATCTAACTCTAGCGCCGGTGCGAGTAGGAGTGCAAAGCCCCGCAATGGAGCTAATCAAATCTGATTCAATACTACGACTTTCATCCCTAAGAGTATAGAGCTGCTTAGTAATTGCCTCTATAAAGCCATTCTGCTCCGAGGGGGAACCCGATGCCATTCCCTTCCGCACATAGCGTGCCAACATAAGTGCGGATGGCCCATCGACGCTTCTTAGCTTCTGCACGATTAAAGCAACCTGGTCTGTGTTGCTTTCACCTTCACTTAAATTTTCATCTGCAAGCATTGAAACAAAAAGAGAATTAAGCAGTGTATCCCAGTCGGGTAAACCCGCACTGCTTGAAACCCCCGCGCCCAACATCAAAGAAAAGCGCCCAGACTTAAATTGCTCTGATACAGCAGCAATGACAGACTTCCGTTCATCCCTCCAGTCTTTGGAATCACGAGTGACCGCCATTTTGAATCTAATGGAAAGAAGGTTGTCAAGTAGACTCTCAACTTCTGCCTTGTGCTTGTCGAGCAATTCCTGAATCTTTTCCATGCCCCAAATATGCACTTGAATGGGTAAAAAAATAATACCCACCGGCAAAGGTGGCGGCTTCTTATTCGACGACCTAGGCGCGACAATAAGCAGGTCGTAGTCGCCAATGTTTTTGTGAGCATCAAATGCTTTGGTGAATTCCTTAAGCTTGCGTGAATTTAACGAGTACGTAACCTCTATTCGCAGAGGGTGAGTAAGTTCCCCGATACCATTAGGTGCATAGGCGTCCATGGGAGCGAACTTCTCGTCGGGCGTGACCACCGTTTGGCCATGACTTTCCGCCTCTAGCGCCAACAGCCTAATAAGAAATGTTTCAAGCAGATAGTATCCACCTGAGCCGTAAGAAGACAGCCGTTCCTCTAACCACTCAAAGTTCATAATCGCGCCCGCTAAGTCCTTGACTCTTTATTTTTCATGATGACCTACCCATACAGAAGCTCAGCAGGCATTTAGCCACTATTGGCGAAAAAAAACCACCCCAACTGCATGCCGTCCATGCAACTCTACACTGACAGTGGTTACGCCGATCAAGCCGTGCACCTAGCATCAGCGAGACGAGCTCGGTGAGCTGTATAATTACAGTGAGATTCAGCCCGTCTTCCAGGCCTTCACTCAGGTGAAAAAGCTCGCCCACCTCTAGCTGTACCTCAACTCCAGGGCTAAGGTGCCCATGAGCACGGGGTTGGTAGGAGCTCTGCAGCAGCTTCATTTCAACAACCGCCCCCTCCTTCGCGACAGCCAGAATCGGGGTGGCTTGCCGTCAGAAATCTATAGTGCTCATTAGATCCAGCGGGGGCTTGCAACCTGGGCAGCAAGCTCAGGCTGGGACATCAAGACACTAATGGAGTACGTCAGCTGGAGTGATATAAAGTCGGCGCTTATTATTGATGTGGAGCCAGCTCAACAATTTGACGGTCTTCTGAGAGGCCAAGTTGCTTCATTTTGAAGGCCTGTTTTTAGGAGGCTCTAAGCCAGATAGCGTTGGGAATGCGTTCCGCATAAGCTTCAAGTGGGCTTACTGATTGAAACCGACGAGGGCCTAGCCCTCGTCTCATCTCATTATAACATCATCGGGAGATGTGGCTGGATATGCTGCGCACACTTCTAAACCTTGAAGACTTTCCCGTAACGCATGAGATGGCTTGTTAAAGCGATTCCTTTACGTATGCTCTCTGCAGGCGACACCATCGCCATCAGCTTGAGCGAGATCAATATCTTAATATTCTCTTTTTGGCCTTATATCCTCAAGCATCATCTGCCTATACTCCTCCTGATATATAGTACCGTGCTGTGAGAAAGCACTGAATCCGGATTCTTCCTCCAGCAACATTGAATACTTTCGGTCATTTACTGGCGCCGGTACGGCTTGTATGCTCAACGGCTTTAGGAATAATTCTGTGAAATCTGAAGTATTCATGCTTGTAAAATGCATCACTTCTTTGGATGGCCCTGAGAGCAGGTTTGCCGAACCACTATAAACCTCGCTTCCACGTTCAGAAACCGCTGCGTAAATTTTCGCATGAAAATGTGGGTTTCTTGACACGTCATTGATAAGACTGGAAGAAAGCTCTAGGGATTTTAGTAGATCGTAGTCGAGGTTACTTAGTTTTTGATAAGCACTTTTGAACGATGTCAACTGTCCACCCCTGGTTATAAATTTAACCTTTCCAGGATCCAGCCGAGCCACAAGATTCATCCAGGTTCCAACTAACTTCTCTGGGGTCATGAACTGATGCCCGACAAACGGGACTATGAGATAAATAGTGTCAAACAACAGCGACCATCGTGGCAATAGCTTATACAGCCAATCCATCACTTGGCTTTTTGAATAAACCCCAGCTCTAATGCTTCCGGAAATTTCTTTTGCTCCAATAACGTTGCAAATGGAAAAGTCAGTCTCATCGAAGTTTAGGCTCTGGGTGTAGGGCTTGGCGATATAAGCAATATGAAGCGCACCGCATTGGCAGTGAAATGGAAGCCGCACCATTATATGTTCCGGATCAAATCCCCTGCTATTTTTTAGCGACCAATTCAAGAAGCTTTCACACCCCGAGAAGATCTTTGTAAATTTATTCTGCAGTCGGCTATAGACTTGAATGTCAAGACCAGCATTACATGCTTTGCACTCGTAAAGGGCCTGCCCATGGTAATCATACGCGTGCGATCGAGCATTCATATCTAACTGACTATCGAGCGCTACAGTTAGCTTAGGGCGGTCAGCGATGTATAGCAATTCATCTTCTGAAATATTTTCTTCAAAAATATGCTTCACGTAGCTGGCCCCGCTGGAGAAGCCTGAGCAATCAGGATTTACTACTGGCACAGTGAATTCAGATTCACATATGTCGCACTCCCCCACTGCCCAGCCTGGCTCATCAAGAGGCCCAAATTTCCGAATGCCGATGTCGACCGTTTTTGTCCAAACTTGTGAATACATAAATACGTTGGCACAGGTTGGACAGGCAGCCTTATATTGCTTTACGCTGTCGGAGTCGATTAATAAATGCTTGTTCTCTTTTAGAAATTGCTTTTCGGGAAACACGCTTTTTTGCTCCGCTATTGTTGATAAAATGCTTTAGTATGCAACGCTCTGGATGTTGCACCATTTTTTCCAGAAGGGAGATAGATCTGAATTTTGAGTGGGCCTCGTGACTTACTCTTCTGGACTTGAACTTATGCTACCTATGCGATCGGTGCTTGGGTCGGCGGCTTTGTGATTGCCGCAGGACTCGGCTATGCGTCCCCCAACTGGGCGGGTGCGCTTCTTTCCGCGATCGCACTTGTTCTCGCTCTCGCCTCTGGCGCGATGGATCGCCGAGATAGCGCTGCTGCCCTGCAAGTCGCTTAACGATGAGGACGGCCTGCATCTGCAGGCCGTTTTCACATTTGGGCGAAGCCAACCTTGAGCAAATCCCATAGAGGCCGTTGACCATCAGTTTTCCACTAATGAAAAGAAGATTTTCAGAATCGGTATGTTTTGCCAGAAATGAGAAATATAGGCTGATCTGAATCCCCTACATGCGCTGCCTCTATTTCTCGCCAGGCTCGATTTAGCCCGTGTCGGCGTAGATGGCCTGGCGAAGGCATCTGCCTCAATGAACCCCATTCACTGCACGCCCTTTCAATGCCGGTGACAGCTTGGTTTGCACCGGCTCAAGGCCAACAGGAGTTTTTATGGCCCAAAAGCAAAGCTACACCGGCACCGCGAAGTTCCTTCACTGGATCATGGCTTTCATCTGGCTCGTGGCTTGGTGCATCGGTATCTTGGCAACGCACTGGAGAGAAGAGTTGAACGCTCATCACGAGCTCACCTTCCTACACAAGGCTCCCCATTACGGGCTGCGCGACCTAAGTGGCGCTATTTGCCGGACTTGTCGGCCCAGCCCCCCCGTGATCGGTCTGGGAGCATGACCGAGGTGACGAGCGTCTCTGTCCCGGGTCACGTATACGCCACTCGCTTGAATATCGCTCCAACCCCATCACGGCTTTGGAGTATCACCTGGTCACTGGATGTCATCTTTCCATCTCCGGAGCTCGTCGCATTGTCAGGCGATTGGTTCAGGATCGGCGGGGTCTCAGCAACTGCTGGGGCATTATCTGTGAGGAGGTTTTCAAAGGCCTCCTCCAGTACGTCGAGCCTACAGAACGGCTGCATTGTCCACGCTCCTTGACCGCCCAAATCTACAACTCGGCGTCCGCCTGCGTACACGGCGCCAAAATCATCGATGTCTACTGCACTTAGACGAGCATCATCCATCTCCGCTCTCGCCAGCTCCAAAGGCCCGCCAATGAAGTGGCTTGCCATTGAGTTCAACCCTAAGAGGTAGAAAGCATTGGTGAAATTGATTTTCTGAACAGCTTTTATCGCTTTGCTGGTGTTGCTCACTCGGCTCGATCCTCCAGTACCCGGCGGAAGAGTGGAGCTTGGAAATCGTCCGTGGGCGGTTACTAGGCCGACACCATTCGGATTTGCCAGCGAGGCCGCGATAATACGCCCCTCGGTAGCCATGCCCCCGCCAGCTAGCTTGACCAGTCGGTTTGGATAGATTTGACGCTTCCACTCATTCTTGGCGATGAGTCGGACTTCCTTCATCGTTCGAGCAGACCCCTTAGCATCGACTAAACATACGTTGCTCGAGGAAGCAAACACAAAGTCAGGCGCAGGGGCTTTAGCTGGGGCTGAGCCAGAAGCTTTAGGCGTCAACGCTGAGGAGCTTTTGGTCGAAACTCCGGGAGGCGTGCAGTCTTCCCAATGACCGCACCACGCATAGCCAAGATCTTGCATTTCCAAGTAAGCTAAAGATGCACCGATTGTTCCTTTGATACTTGAACCAATGAAGTCTTTCGCATGATTAAAATTATGATGAAGGAAAATATTATTAATGGGCTTCACACTTGCGCCGTGAAAGTTCGGTGTAAGGTAGCATAGAGCAGCTGCGCCCAACCCTTGCCCTGCTAACTGCCCTCTTAGCCCAATTTTTTTCCCGAGTATTGAAGAACGGGTCGACGCATAAATAAAGCGCAGTGGATCAACGACTAGCGGTGGCCCGGGTGGAACAACTGGCTTATCCCATGAGGCTTTCTTTCGAACTTGTTTCAATCTATGAAGTTCGTAACGTGGAATATCCTTGATTCCGTGGAACCACATTGGGCCGTCTCCAGTCGTCTGTACGTGGTGATGTAATGAATATTGATGATATCATAGCGCCATCTAGGAGTATTCCGAGACTGAAGCCGTGTCTCCAATTTGTTGGAATACAGCCCCCCGTTTGGACGGCCAGCCGAGGTTCAGCTGGGCAACCCTGCACGCCTCTTCATTTCGGCAACCTCAAACGCGATTTCCTCTTTGACGCCCATTAAAGGGATCTGTATTGCAGGCAGCTCTTGGAAGCTTTTGAGCATGGCCCATGCCGCGAAGTCATGGAAAGGGTTAAGTCCCATCACATTGCCTAACGTTTCATCCGCCTGCAGCTTACTGGAGACAATTTGCGCAAAGCGGCTGACCGCAGCGTTCAGGCGCCAGTCAGAGATGAACAATAGCAACGCCGAAAACGCCAGCAGCGGTTTGACATTTTTCAGCCCATTCAAGGGGTAGTGAGATTTCGACAATCGTCTCAACGGGCTATGGTTTGAGCACATGAATGCTGCAAGCCGGTTAGTAAGCTGGAAGTGGTTTTGCAGAACGGTAGGGTCATAGACCGATTTTCCATGGTAGTCAGTGGCCAGCTTTTCGAGGCGCTCAACCATTGCACCTGGGTACAGGCGTTTCTCTCGGATGATGTCTAGCGTGGCGCGATGGCGCTGAGAAACCTCTCGCGTTGCTGCTGCCTCGAAATTAAAATCGGGAATGCCCAGCACCTCTGTCGTGAGCTCAATAGGCACAGCATCCAAATCTTGTGGCCATGAGGCATGACGATGCAGTCCATCCAGCCATCCAGGCAGTTTGGGATCCAGCGTAATGGTGAACTGCGACTGTAGCTTGGTCTGGAAGAACCACTCGCGCATCCGCCGAATATCCCACTGCGTGAATACCTCTAGCTCAATGCCTTTACATACGAGCTCCCGCACAACCCTGGAGACACCATCCTTCGCGGACGAAAACTGGACAAGGTTTTCCGGGATGAACGCAGCTGAGACATTGCCCGAAAAGTCACAGAATGGATGGTGTCCTGCTGAGCTATCGCTTTGAGGGAACCGGAAGTAGGCCTGCCGCACATCGTGACCATCGACCTTGGACTTGCTCGCCCTTACCACCTCCGCACCTGTGCAGAAGCACGAGGGGCACTCGAGATCCGTCGAACAATGCACCTTCCAGCTTTCCGGAATGGGCGTACTCTTCGACGGCATGACATAACCAGTCTCAGCCCCTAGCTGTGTTAGTAGCTGCTGAACGTCCAATTCCATCCGGCGGGATGCGGAAAAAACGGTTAAGGGCATGGCGGCTCCATTCACGCGAGGGTTGATCCATCATGCTCGAGCTTAACCACATTTCGCCTACTGCGCTAAGGGGCGAGCTGGCGCACTCGCTACTGCTGATGATCACAAGTCAATAAAACCTTTCGTAGTCGCCTCGGAAATCACCGAGCTCCACCAAACCCTCCAGCACAGCTGCACTCGATGTGAGGAGAGACTGCGTACGCTGAGGACTATCCCAGCCCGCGGCGCCATGCTTGCCACCATGGAATAGATTGTTGCGAACTGTTTTCACCGTTCGGACAACCTTTGCCAGGTCAGATCTACAGTCTTGAAATCCAACTGGTGCCCACTCCAAAACCAACCCGGCCCCAACCACTTGCCGATCAGGTGGAGCAGCAAGCAGCTCTGCCGCTTCAGCTGTCAGCACGTAGGTTTCGGCATGGCGCTCTATAAATTTGTCCCAACCTGGTTCAGCTTTCTGCCCAGGGATTTCAGATTTTAGGTAACCGTTCTCTTTGAGACAGAACTCAAACCGTGAAAACCAGTAGAAGAAGTCAAACGCGAGCAATGAGAGCTCGCTCGGTATCTCACCTTTACGCATAGCACCCTCTCGAACGGCCTGAGCACAAGGGTGAAGAATAACTCTACAAGCCTGGGAGCGCAGTCACTGGCTGAGCACCCAGTAACAAACCACGCGCCACTTCAGCCTTCTAACCCTTTGGAGGTCAAAGCAGCGAAGCCGCTCGAGGGGCGAAACACCGAACTCATTGGTGGAGTACACCAAGGTCGCAGGTCTGCGAGCCAGTGTGGAGCTCTCTGCTGCAGAGTAGAGCGCCCCCACCAAGTCGGTGGGGGGCACGCTATCAGTGCTTGAACTGTCCGAGGATCAAGTTGGCCAGGCCAATCACGATTTTCAGGATGTCCAGCAATCGGGTGACCCACTTCCGCTCAGGCGTCTGGGGCGTCTGAGGCTCTTGAGGCTTCTCAGGAGCGGGATTCGAAGGCGACACGGGTACCGGACGCCTCTGTTTGCCCGTGTGCGGGCATTTGGAGCAGGCATAGCGCTTTTTTTCAGGCACAAGCAAATCTCCCAATCGAACAAGGAAAATGAACAATTCGAAGGAAGAGTTAGCGAAGGCGGTGCTTGTAGCCGTTGAGCTCAGGGCCGTCAGCGAACAGCGGAAGCTTCAGGAAGGAGCACCGAGAATACGCAAAAAGGACAAGGAGCTTCGCCACAGTGGCCCGGGCGAACGCCAAGACTTCGAGCCAGTACTTGACCTCCCGTTCAAGAGAGGGCGTGAGCTCGATAAATCGACAGTACGAGGCAATGAAATCCAATGCCTTGCGTGCTTGCTCAGCCTCATCCAACGCTTTGGTTAAGGCATTCATCCAGCCAGAACCAAAAATCGTTTTCCCCGCCCCCCAGCCAGCGTGGATTAGAGTTTCGCTATCTACGGGCAGGCTATTTGCGATGCCATACTCAGCATCGTCTCTGATGTCAGAATCCCGCACGATGCTCTGCAGTTCAGCCGTGAACAAGCTGAGCAGGCTTTCAGCAATCTGCACCTTCATCCTGATCGTCAGGTTTGTGTGCTTCGTTGAAGATTGATCGTCCATATGGATTCTCGTATTTGCCACCCAATCAACATAGCCACGTTGCTGAATACCAGCAACCCCCTAAGTACCGCTGTGAGGGTCGGGCGCCTGAATTGGCGCACCCTAGAGAGTGTCAATTACTCTTCAAAGGCCGAACGCGAAAGGCTGGCTGTGGGCATCAACCTCTGCTGGTGTTGATACCTGTGACAAACTCAAGCAGGTCACAAAAGCGACCCGCCCCACTACGATCCAAATGGTAACCTTCGATGCCAGCTACTCGGGGGCCATCAGCATCACATTGCCGGGAGTCTCCGATCATCAAGACGTGAGGCGCGTTCGATTCTGGGAGTTGGCTGGGTGCAACGTCGAGATGGGTGCAGATGTGTTGGTACATGGCCACATCAGGCTTCATCAGCCCAACCTCGGCACTGAGCGCATAGCCATCGAGCCCCGGCAGCAAATTCCGGGCTGCCAAGCAATACGGGCCACCCAAGTTCGAGCACACGCCGATTCTTATTCGGTGGTGTCGCAGCAGAGCGAGCGCCGGCAGCGCATCCTCAAAGAGTGTGATCGATTCAAGTTCGAGCTCTAGGCAGCTCTGGAGCTCCGCGAGCTGAGATGAGGAGAGTTTGATTCCAAATTCAGCCGCGGTGCCCTCGAGCCCGTGGTCATGAGTCATGATCCAGCGAATATCGTCTGGTGACGCGGCACGCCCCTGCTGTGAGCCTAGGCGGAGAAGCCGTCGATAGGGATTCTGCCGGTTCCGAATTTGCAAAAGCGTACCGAAGAGATCAAAAATTACCGCTGCTGTCATTCGTTGCTCCTCATCGGTACGCAGCCTCGCAGCTGCTAGGACTAGCCGCTACTGCACAACCACTCCGTGCGCGGCGAGCTCGTTTACCAACGTGTCGCGACGCAGCATCCGGGGGATTTTAAAGAGACTTCTGTATGCATAGAAGAGGCACACAGGCGTAAACAGTAGCCCGATACCAAACGTGGCCGTCCCGATGATGAGGCCCGCGGGAACTGCCGCTACCGCAAAGACGATTCCTTTGAGAATACTAGATCTGGCGACCAGACGCAGGTGATCAAGGTCATACTCGACCTTGTCATCCGTCTTCTGGAACGCCACTAGAACGATGCTTTTCTTATTCAAATGCTTGTAATACCAAGTCCTAGGCTTGTCCGTAACAATCGCACCATGCCTCTTCAAGTAATCCAACATGCACACTTCTTTAAAATGAAAGGTTTTCCCTTCACTGTCTTCACATCGAACCTGGCCATAGAGCGTATCAATGTCAGCAGAGTTTTTAACATCGTAGTTCTTGACGGTAAGCTCAATTCTTTTCAGATCAGACATGCATTTTCCTTAGTGCATTTAAAAGGCCACGTGAATACGAGCGCACACGAAGCCGTCCAGCGGGTTGGTCAGCGGGATACCTTTAAATTCAAGACGCTCGCCGCCCTGCCAAGTACTACAGCTTGAAAGCGGCTGTCAGGCTGGGTGAGCCATCCCTGTGGGTGCTCACTGCGGCTCGCTGAGCTCGCTCGCGATAACGTAGTAGTCTTTGCCGCTTAGGCTGCGCATTAGCTTGAACCCCGCCCTTGTCTCAACCAGCTGGAGTGGAGGGGTAGCAACCGTCATCCCATTCGAGCTCACGTTTGACTGATCGTTGTAAACGAGCGCCGCATAGCTCTGTCCTGCCCTCGCTGCGTTGACAAGGTAAGCGTCGACCCTCACACCCCAGGAAATACCCTGTGCCTGAATGACTTCTGAGGGGAGATCCCGCTCGAGCTCTACCGGCTCGACGGCGTGGTCAAAAAAGTGCTTCATCGCCGAAGTGGCCATTAGATTTGGATCTCGAAAAAAGGGTCAAAACCGGTGTTCTCTCCAGGGTAGCCGAGGGGGTTTGAGATCACCCTGCAGCCAGCCAGCTCAACATCTGTAGCCTCATGCGTGTGACCGAACACCCACACATTGGCTTCCTCGATTAGGTGCTGCCAGTCGTTGGTGTACGCTGCAGTAAGATGCCCTTCATGCTGCTCACCAATCACCACGGGAGATGGTGAGTGATGGGTTACCACTACCGTTTTGCCGTCAAACGGTTGAGCAAGCTCTTGGGTGAGCCAGTCCTTGGCGACTCGGTTCCGGGTAATCAGGTCGTCCGTTCGAAGTCGTCTGTAGTTGGAATCACACCGAATGTACTTAAAGTCGTTCATGCACTGCCTAGCGGCACTGCTAGCCGCGACCCAATTCCCTGTTGACGTGAAGTCAGTCCACGCTGTGCTGCCGAGGATTCTGACATTCCCCAGAATCAGCGATTCGTTTTCCAGCACATGCACGTGGCCGGCCGCAGCGTCCTTCATCTTCTGCAAGGTACGATCGAGGTGCCCGTCGTAATATTCGTGGTTTCCTGTGACGTACACGACCTGGCTGGCGAACGTCTCATTGGCCCATTGGACGCCCCTCGCCTTTTTGTTGATGTCGCCGGCGAGGATTACCAAGTCAACCCCAGGGTCGAGGGGCGGCGGGTCGAAACGGCGGAACTCGGCATGGAGGTCTGAGTAAATTCTGATTCGCAAACGCTGGCCTCGAGGATTTAGCGGTAAATTGACGGAGGCCGGATCTATAAGCGCGGCAAGCGCTAGCGCGCTCCAGCGTGATGGAGCGAGCCCAGCAAGAAATAGTGAGGCACCATCAGTTGCTTTTCACGCACTATATTGCATGGAGAACAACTGCGCAATATGGCTTTATCCTCGGCTTTGGGTGCTCCAAATGTCGCTGAGAGAACCGTTGGCCGCAGTATTGAGGCTGTCACGCGCAGCTCGGAACCTGTCCCAAGAAGATTTCCATGGTCGAGTCGAGGCTCGGCAAATGAGTAACATTGAGCACGCCAAGAGCAATCTCACCCTGTCAACGATGGAGGAATTTTCCTCAGTACTCGACATTGATCTTGTCGCCCTACTGGCGGTGGCTTCGTCCTATACGCGTCACCAAACACCCAAGGAGTTCTTGAAAGGCGTGGCTGCTGAGATCGCGAAGCTCGAAAAGCTGGGTGTGCTCGACAAGCTCCATCATGAATTCGAGGACGGCAAGCTTCACTCAGTCCATCCCCGTATCAGATCTGGAGAGGCCAATCGGCAGGCAGTGCTCAAGTGCAAGGCTGAAGGAAAAAGCCAGAAAGAGACGGCGGAACTGTTGGGGCTCGACAAGTCTAGGGTTAGCAGGCTTTGGAAAGACGACCATTAAGCGTCGGTACACGCTTGGAATAGGTACGCGTGATCATCTGGGCAGCACTAGCAACTACGCAGGAGGCTACCCAGGTTGCTGACAATCTGATTCGCGACCATTTCCTGATCGAGCTCCTTGAGCGAAGCGATCGCCTGAATCACATCGCTCACATCTCGAGGCGCTAATGGCCTTCCACCCGCCAGCACGAATGGCCCATCGGTTTCGGTGAGCATACGATCAAGTGGCAGCGATGCTACAAGCGCCCGGTGCTTCGTGGACTTCAACATCTCGATGTTGATCGAGAAGTAGCATCCGAGATCCAAAGCCCGCCTAGCCTCTGCCGCACTGCCAGTGAACCAGTGCAGCACGACCCTACCGCGATCAGGTGGAAGGATGCGCTCGATATGTCCCAGTACCTTTGCAGCAGTGCGGACGCTGTGCACCGTGAGGATCTTGCCACCCTGCTCAGAACAAGCTGACAGGATCCGGGAAAAGATCCGCTCTTGCGCCTCGAAGCTGGAGTAGAACCGAGGGCCAGCATCGAGACCAATCTCTCCGACGTATCGCGTCCCGTCCAGCAAGCGCTCGAACAGCGCGAGCTCCCCTTCACGCTCCGCCACGAGCTGCGGGTGCAAACCCAAGGCGACCCGCACGTGCTTAGAAGTACTAGCCAGCTCCTGATTTCGAGCCCAGGCCTTTGGCGTGGTGGTAACAGCGAGCGTGGCTACCCCTTCCCTATCGCACTCACGAATCAAGGCTTCGTGGTTGGGATAGAGATCCAGGTGGCAGTGAAAATCCACCCATTTCGGACGCTCGCGCACTGTTTGGTTCATAGGGGCTGCGCCCTGACTCCAGTCAAATATCGATGGACTTCATTGAGGCCGTCCACATACACCTGCTCGTACGCCTGATGGTCGTCCGGATGGTCGATCAAGGGGCCAGGGATGTGGATGTCGAACCTCGGACTGTTCGGCGCCCGCTGCAGTCGGCGGATGGCCATCTGGAATGATCGCACATGTGCCCCGTCAGCCTTGTTCGTGTTCAAGACATTCGCGTGCAAATCGGGAATCACATACGGGGTTATATCATCGCCGCATCCATGAGCAATGGAGGCTCGCCGGATAATACAAGGAACGCAGAAGCCGCAGTGCTTGGGTTGCCGGTTGGTCGGATCCTTTTGGTATCGTGCCTTGCCCGGTGAGGAGCACGACATGGTTTTGTGGACGTTCGCACGGAGAAACTCACCATCAGCGCACTGCTTGGCCATCTGCCCTTTAGTGCGATGTCCATACATGTTGTGCAACCGCATCCGAAGCCCAAGGCCAGCAAAGAGCTCATTCACACGAGCCATGTAGTAGGGGTGTGTTGTCCGTGTGCTCAGAGCGCCCAACCGCAGCGGATCCAGAGGGACATTCAGGGAGATCAGGCCGTTCTCAGGAACATGGATCACCATCTCCTCGCCCGTGGCATCGGCCGCCAACGCCGCCAACGCGAAGAACAAGAATGAGCGCCCCCGCAGCGTATCTTCACCCTTTGTATTGGCCACCAGCCCTTGCGGGAAGCCCACCCTGGCCTGTACCTGGTGGATCGGAGTATCAGGGTATCGCTCCTGGAGAGCCTCAAAGCATTGATCCTGATATTTGCTGGTGCTATTGGAGTCCCAGTAGTGGCTCACCAGCAGCGGAGACTCCCCTTGGGCCAGTAGGTCGATCGCACCAATGAAGCTGTCCATACCTCCCGAGAAAAGACACACGCTTGTGGGAGTAGCGCTCCGAAAGAGCTCCACGATGGGAGCCAGCTCCTCCAAGCCTTCAGGCCTGGCGCGGAAGATGACCCTCCATCGATCGCCGGTTAAGAAATGCAAGGTCGAGTCAAGCAGCGCTGACATCGAAGTCCACAACGCAGGATCTGCCACAGGCACGTAAATGTCGATCTCACGCGTCCAGGCATTCTGGGATTCGGTCTTCCGGGATATCCGGGTATCAGCCGCCGTGAGCGCTCCGGCTACGAGGGCCAGGTCGATTGAGGTCTCGCTGGGACGCATGCCCTTATTCGCAAGCTGATCGATCGCTTGCCCAATACCAAAGCTCAGACGCTGGTAACCATCCAGGAATGATATTGCGGTTTCACGGCTCCCAGGGTGCTTAATCTCGATCGGGTCAATATCACTGGCGCCGAGCCTGCAGATGATGCTGTGGTGTCTCATTGTGCTGCCTCCCCTGCAACGGCAATGATCTCAAAGGCCGACTCGTAAATTCGGCTGATCACGCCCTGGATGTCCTGGTCAGTCAGCCCTGGCAATCCCTCCAGTCTATCGGATAGCCGTCCGCGCGTGGCGCCGGTAATGAAGTCGTGAAGCTCCGTCTGCATACGCTCGACCGCGTCAACGTCATCGGGAATGGTCACACCTCGCTGACCAAGGTCGGCCATCACCATTCCCTCGATCGACTGCGACACGAAATCCAGGAAGAATTCGTTCATCTGCTCGGGCGTCATTTCATCGAACGTGGTTTCGCCGGACTCGGCGAGCGCGATGACATTCTCGAGCATGGCCTGACGTGCCACCGCCTCGTCGATCGCTCCGCCGGCGGGACATACAAACTCAACGAGGGCCATGAATACTTCAGAAGATGGGCGGCCTGCCAGGCCATTCAGATTCAGCCGACGCAATACCTCGGCCGCACCGAAGCGCTGCACATCCCTGATGACGCCAAGGAGGCGCCCCGCTGCTGCACGGGACGCCCCCATGCGCCGAGCAGCACGCCCAGCCCCGCCTGTCCCGCTTCGCACGTAGCCGGAGAGAGCTCTACCCAGCGCGCTGCGGCTTCCTGTTCTGGCAAAACGTGTGAACTGTGTTCGAGCTGGCTGCAGCTTGGCCGTGCCATTGTTGTCTACAGGACGCTGCCCTGACTGACCTCCCTGCCCTGGCTGATTAGGATTGTTCGGACTGTTTGGATCGCTGGAAGGATTTGAGGGCTGCCCTGCTTCACCGGATTGACCCTGTGTAGTTGCAGGCGCCACATCATCCACCCAAGACGGAACCAGTCCAGAAACAGATCCCCCGTAACCTTTTGATGTTCCCATGCTGCATTCCTTAGCGTTTCGGGCCGAGATCCAACAATTGCTCAGCGGCTACTTTGAGTTTTTTGTTCTCGACCTGTGCGGCCCACTGTTCTTGAACGACCTGGAGCGCTGATTTTGCGGCTGGCTCAACCAAGCACTCGCTGAAAGAGGACGCCGCCCAGCCACCCAATCGCTCGACAGGTAGTCCCCGTATGAATTCGAGCAGTCGGTTTTGAAGCCGTGGCTGTTCTTTGACCAGGCCAACCAGACCGTCGATGCCCTGAGGGCGCTTATCGAAGATGTCTCCCTGGAGGATACGATCCCGGATCGCATCGAAGACCTCTTCAGAATCAGGAGCGGACAGCTCTCGCATGCTGTTGAGCACAGGCGCGCTTTTCAACTTCATACGTGGGCCCATCAGGGTCTCTACCAATGTTTCAAGCTGACTAGTAGCTACGAAGCCTGCGAGGGAACTCCGCTTGTCCCTGGTAACAAAGACGTAAGGCCTCAGATCAACACCGACGAGTGTCGGGTCGATCCGTGCCCAGTTGAGCGCCCAGTCACTTTTAAGCCATTGCTGAAGCTCAGCACCGATGGCCACGGCCACCTTGGGTTTAGCCTTTCGCTCACCCGTATCCTGCTGGTCATCCTCGACTTCCTGAGGCGCGGCCCTCGCCCGCTTCTCAAGCCCGGCGAGAGCTTCTGGTGCGCCGTCCTGCGCCAAGGATGCGAGCCTTGCGATCTGCTCGTAGAAATCGCTGTAGAAGCGCTCTGCCAACATGATCTTCGCCAGGATTGGCCGACTGATCTCATTGCCAAACCCACGCGCTTCAGCAATCGCCTGGCGGAGCATCATAGAGTTCAGGAATCGCTTGATCTGGCGTGGGTTACCCCGTGTGCCTTCACTCAGGATCTTGGTGACATGGGCGCTGATGGTGATCGCTTGGCTAACCTCCTCGGTCAGCGTTCCACCCATGGCCGTCTGCACGACACTGCGCTCGAGCCCCTTGCTCTTCCACGGCCGCTTCATGTCCTCTCGGGCGATGTCCAGCAACGCTTGAAACTTGGAGTTATCAGCACCCAGGGCATTCTCAAGCTGCAGCAAGGTGATGTAGACACGCGTCTCGGCCAATCCAAGCGCCGGGATGCGGAACGGTACCTGGATCAGCTTTTCGAGGTAATTGCGTGCGTAGTTCGACGGGCCTGAGCTTTGCGGGAGGTCAGGGAAATGCTCACGCACTGCATATTCGATCATGGCTTCGTCTGCACCGATGACGAAGGCGGTGCGCTCAACGAACAAGAACAACCGGATCGCTTCCAACGTTTCGATTGCCGTTTTCGGCAAGCACCTGTCGAGGTCGTCCACGATAACAACGAGCTGGTCGATGTCGGCGGCGTCCAGCAGCTCTTTAAATTCTTCTCGGAATTTATGGATGTGTTCAGGGAGCTTTTCGGAGTCGTCACCGCCCTCCTTGAGGAAGTCACCAATCTTTTCGGCCGCGCCCTTCAGATCATCCTTGCTGACATGATCGGCTGGGTTGGTGACCACGGAGGTGACCAGGTCATACACCCCCTTCAACTGATCCATGGTGGGGATGCCGGTCATGGCAGTGAACGCGAAGCCACCGGCTTTGCGCGCGACCTTCAGCCAATCGACACGCTTGAGCACCTTGGCAGCAGCGGCTTTCACTTTTACCGAGTTTGGCCTGGCTCGCTTCAGCTCATCGACGATCGTCTCGATGACTACCGTTTTGGCGTCTTCAAACCCTTCGAACGTCCAGCCGTTAAACCAGATGCAGCAGACACGATCGTTGGCTTTGAGCTCTTCCTGCGTCATGCGCAGGACGCTGGACTTACCGGCACCCCAGTCCCCGTGCACACCAATGGTGATGGGGGTGTCAGGCGTATCCTTGATGAGTTTCACAACCGTTTTGGAGATCGCGCTGTAGTACAGCAAGTCCGTTGCGGTTTCCTGGTCGTTCAAAAACACTGCGCTTTCCCTCGCCTGCAATTTTCTGATGGGATGCAGTTATACAGGCAATGGGCCATCAAACGCCAATGTCAGCTGTGCTTGAATCGGCACATGGAGAGTTAGCTCACGTGCCCTGATAAGCCGAAGTTTGAGGTAGGCTCTACATGAGATATCGATTGTAACGAGCCACTGCATTGTTAAAGAGGGAGTCAAAGACAGGCCTGGCGATGTACCGCACTACTGCCTGGGTTCCATACACTGAAACGGGATAGTCGTAGAAAAACTCCATCAAAGCGTCGACCACATCAGCGGTACGCTGCGTTTCGGTCAGACCATGAGCATTGATCCACCGAAGATTGGTCAAGCATGAAGGTAACGGCCCAGGCAGCATGAGCCTAACAGTGCCTACCTTGCTCCTAAGCCGGTCTGACGCATGAAACCAGGCCAGTATTTTTCTCGACGGGAATGAAACGAACATCCCAAGATCCGCTTGCGGCCCGAAAGCTGCGCCATCCTCGGTGACGGCAATTGGGATGCAGAACCGAATCTGCGTAACGAACTGCAGCAGCATATTTCCTCCAGATGATAACTATCGCCCCCTGCCACCAAACCCTGCAATAAACTCTGTCAGGTAAGGGCTGAAAATTTTGGTTGAGAGCTGAGTCAATTGGGCGAGGAGCTGGCTCCCATGCTCTGGAGTAAATACATTGGACGATCGACCTAGCCCGGCGGCGCTGTCGAAAAAGTAATGACGTCGGTCAAATGATTGAAGATACTCCTCCACCTCTAGACGCTCATCCTCTCCCAAAACATCCAACATCAAGCCAGCCAGAAGTATTGCCAGCTGCCTACGCACTACCGAGCTCACTAATGGCCCTAAATTTAGGTTATATCGAAAAAGCCGAGCATCTGTGCCAATCGATTGCCTAGGGAACAAAGAATGAATAATTCCGTAGCGGGGATAAAGAAGTATACGAACTATAGTCTGAATCAGGCGCCACTCAGAATCATTCCCGCCACTCGAGGCACTAATCTCAACACTGGACATAAATGCCTGTACTGACAGCAACGCGCCTACCACTTTTGGAGTCAGAGAACGACGGTGAAATTCCACCGGACTTGACTGGGCATGGTAGTAGGAAAAAATCTTCACCGCCATATTAAGTTTGTAGCTTTGCTTTCCGGGCGTATCGAGTAGCGGAACTGTGTGCACAGGGCACACAGTTTGAATAACTGAACACCACTCAGTAAGCATTGTGGGAAGCCTAAATGCTCGAATGTGATCACAGAAGCATTCGTAGCAGAACGCCCCTCGATAATAGCGGGGTATTAGCCACGCACTCTTTGGTGCAAACATAGAAAGATCAGAGCCTGTCTTTCCAAGCCGTTCAAGCGCGACGCAGCTAAACTTGCTCGGCAAACAAAAATCAGGATCGAAGTCCGCATGCTGCATTGAAGCTTGATAGATCTCCAACAGATCATCAATAGGTCGACCCGCATCAGTTGGGATGGCTCCTTGGCGGTACAACCAGGATGTAAAAAGTTCGTTTGAGACTGAGAGGATGGCTCCATTCATTTGATATGCCCATTCCTTAATTCCACTTGCATTTCAAAAAGGGGTGACAAAGATGCTGCATGGTTGAGGCGAGATTTCCGTCAGTAATTTCATATAGCCGCGTTAGTGCCAGGTTCGATACATCATGCAATCCAAGCGATGCGGCGACGCCTTGAAAGTGATCAATGTACTGCGCCAGACCTGAAAAGCTGCGTAAATAACACTCAAGACGCGTCTGAGGCCCCTCAATATCATGGTGACGGATACTACGATCGCGATCCCACCTCGACAATGTCTGAGAAATGATTAGACTCATACCCGGCAATGCTGAGGCAATTTTGCTCAAATGCCCTATAGTCATCTTTCTCATCGGGATAGTTATAGCGAAGTCATCGATATCTTCAATAAGCACTCCGGTGATCGGCTGCAGCTCTATGAGAGGTGAAATAAAAGCCGGAATAGGTGCCCGGTGCGAGATACCCTCACCCCCTAGCCCCAAATGATAATAAAATGCTTCAAGCAGATTGCGTCCACTTATGGCCGGCTTCGATGTTAGAGGAATACATGCTGCCCCTATAGTGTTCGTGATCTTTTCCATCAATGTCGAAAGACCTGAACCTGGCTCAGCATTTAGTATTATTATAGTTGGCTCAGGCAACTTCAACTGATCCGATACCAAGTTATAAATTTCTTGCTGACATGGAGTCATGCAGGGAGCCATGGCTGCTCCTGCTTCGAGATGTCAGCATTACGGTCGACCTTAGGAATATGCAAGTTAAATCCGAATCGCATCGCGATGTCACGCAACCGAGGGAACTGCTCAAGCGTAATGCGCTCGACTCCCGAGTCAATAGCATCCATGGCGAGGCACTTCATGATCTTTACAACGTTATCCATGATCTTATATGACTCAGTATGGATTAGCGTTCTAATCTCAGGACATGCGAGGTCGGATTTGAGCTTAAGTGGCAGGTGGGCCTCATACGTCGCAAGGAAATCAACGAAATCTTGCCCCAGCTCCCAATCCTTGATTGCAAACTGCACAAAGCGCCGATCAATGATACGATCCAGCATGAGGATGCTACACGCCTCTGTATTTCCAAACGCGATTACGCATAATTTCAGAGTGCCCGAGAGATTACGAAGCAGTGAAAGCAGTGTACGTTTCTGTGCGTACGGCTGTAGAAGTGCATCATTTAACTCATCTATGACTATGGCACAAATATTGTTTGCTCTGATGTATTTTAAGATTAGATCTTCTTTGTCAGCAGTGCTACGGCGACCGACCTCAATGCCAAATGCTTCCAAGAGACGATCATGTAGCTTGAAGCGATTAGTATTTTCGGTTAGTTCGATAAAAACCATTTTCCTGTCAGAGTTTGCGCTGAGAAATTTCAGCCGATGCCACGCAGCTGATTTTCCATCACCGCCTGCTCCGTGGATAAAAATGCAAGACGATTGAATCTGGTTGTGGGTGTACAGCATGTGGCTAATGCATTCAAACATCAAAGCGAATTTTGGGGTATCGATCCAAAAATCATGCCTGCAAATTTCAATACGCTCAGCGGCAGAGAGCTCAAGATTCAGGCGAAGTTCTGGTAAGACGTGGTCGTACGAGAAGGAAGCGTCCATAGTCATTTTTTGAACCTATCAACTATTATTGTGGGCTGCAAAATTTCGGGCGAACCCCGGCTACTGTCGATAATACGTGGCGCGCCAATTACGGCCTGGACTGCTGGATGAGCGGGTAGCCGCTCTGACTGCGCTGTAATATCTCTGGGTAGCCTTGGCGTTTTTTTTGACTGTGTCTCAACCGCAATTGCTTGTTCGCGCTGCCGTTGCTGGGCTGCAAATGCATACTCATCATCAATAAGCCCGGCAGGCGCGCTATGACCGACGTGCCTAGCGCTAGACAAGGCTTTATGGCTGCTATAAGACTCCCAGTTTCTGGATAGACGATCCTTGGTGTACGTGCACGGAACATTTATGAATCTCCCGGGAACCATAACCCAGATCGAATCTAAGTCATAAGGCTGAAACCTTACCTCAACATTTTTCGCTCCAATATACGGATCTATCTCGGGACTATAATACCTCCTGCCCGAGAAATTTATTCCATAGGGTTGAATCGTGTGATTGTAAGACGGCGCCAGAAAATCAATCTCAAAGCGTTCCTTTCGATCCGGACTAATCACCCTATCATGATCTAACAGCCCTTGGGAGTCGTAATAAAACCAGGCCTGACGCGGAGTGCTTTGTAAGCCCTCATGCACCGTACCATGGTAAATAATCGCTTGTTCAAGCAGCCATTTACCACATTCCACTATGTTATATCTAGCGTCTCGTTCTGGATTTAAGCCTGCTCGTTGAATCACATTACTACCTGTGGTTCCGGGAAGGAAGTGAACTTCCCCCATGAAAGTTCCTATTACGCGCTCGATCAACCCGCCGTACCACTTTTTATCGACTGGACGATGATCCCAATCCATCCCCCATCTCCTACAGGTTGCCATGAATCGAGGACTTGTGAACTCAGCAGCATTGTCCGTGTATATCAAAAAGGGGATGCCGTAAAACGGATATTCCCTGGGATCGATCCCGTAGAGTTCTAAAAACCTAGACTTGTCCTGGACTGCAAAAGCTAGAGCGCTTGCTACAGATATTAAGTTCGGGGGGCGGAAGCTCAGATACATCCCAAGTATCACCCTTGTGAGGGCACACATGATCATTGTCAACCAAGGGCGCCCTACCAAAACCTTGCGATCAAACTCGTCGACTAAAAGCATGTCAACCATAGTGTGATCCATCTGCACTTGCTGAAGCACACGCTCCATGATTTTCTTCTTGGGCTTCGGCTTGTATTTGTTGTCGCCCGCTTCCTTACCATACTTCCTGTAATACTTTTCTTTTTCCGGCTTTGCAGCCACAAATCTCCTACATTGATACCTGCTGGGCGGCAACTCATCTTCAGGCACCAGTCCTTGTGCTCCCTTCCAAACTTTCGCCGATGATGCTTTTGGCCCCTTGTAATTCTCTTGATATGAAAGTTCGAGGGCGCTGAGCTGGCCCGGCGTTAACTTATGGTTTCCGGGCTTGGTTCCGCGCTTTTTTCTAGTTAGCTCAAGATAGCTAGTTGACTGTAAAAATGCCCTATAGAGATTGTAGAACTGGCTTTTTTTGACCTCCAAAAGCTCCATCGCTTTGGCTTGACCTATCAACCCTAATCTCAGTTGCTTGAATATCGCATCGCGCTTCCGCGCAAGCCGTAACTCTGTATCGCTCACATCGAGAGCTTCATAAGGCACAGCGGATTGAGTGACTGTAGCGTTAGCTGGCTTCCAAGGCCGTGGAATTTTCAGGGGTGGAACCTTAACTCGAACCGGTTTGGAAGCATGAATAGTTATGGCCGTGCGAATTTCCTTACTCACCTTTGTTATCACCTGTCAAGTCTTACTGATAGTAGGAGCAATCAACCCTCCGAGATCCATTGATCTCTTACATGCTGGTGATTAACACCCTCACTTTACTTCACTAAAATGGTGAAGCGACCTCGAGTAACCATGACTCTGCGCCACCGTCAGAATGATTTTGGTCGAGACAATCACTACCGCAGAAGACTAGATGTCAGCTGCTAACGACAGACGCTAGCTTGTAACGCCGATGACCACAACAACTTTTATTAACGCAGCCCCGTCAACAAACTGGCAGTTCAAATAATGCTTAAATTGAAACTTGATCACAGGGATTTATTCAGCCATTTTTTTCGATTTATTTTTCGTGCCTGCACAATAAGTTGCGAGCGAGCAATTTAATTAACTATAAATTGGAAATTGCAATACATAAATAAAGCGATGATCCGATTACCCCCGAATCTGGTTATAACACCGGGGAGAACATGATTTTTTTTGTCTATTAAATCGTGACTCTTATACCAACTGAATCCCTGGCGGTATGGCCTGAAGCTTGTTCCAGAACTGAATGCACTTTCGCCTGGAAGCATTCTTGGCATGCAACCAGTGGCTCCCTAGGCTACCTAGGCTCGTTGGGTAAGATCTAATCGAGCCATGTAGGCGCCTAGAGGAGCGAACGCGCTGAATTCAACCTATTGCTCACTGCCAGTCTGTTTCCCTGCGATGACTAACCGCCGTTGACAGCGGAGTTCGCAGCGAGGCCGCGACAAAGCCCCTTATATACATTCGCGCTTGGTCTGTGGCTGAGTACAGGATGAGGCTGGAAGTTGTCGTACAACTGCTCGACTTAGCACCTGTTCAGTGCAGTCGTTGAGTGGAAAATGGCTGGAAATGCAGCTTTTTATCGGAAAACAGAAATCTGTTTTCCAATCTAGTGTTAGCGGTGTCCATTTTGGTCAATACAATCAAAGACCTACGCCATTCCGATAAAGCGGTGCCCGTCACAAATCACTAGAAATGAAAGCGTGATCATTAGAAATGGGATTCCGGTCTGCAATAGTCTCCGGAAGCTGCTAGGGAAACTCTGAAAAAGACTTCCTGATTTGGCAAAATCACCGGACACCAGTCGCCGA